>OCAS01000008.1_pt1 | contig 248801 bp, 195 predicted proteins | sample 1550751 | NCBI WGS metagenome assembly OCAS01 (sample SAMEA2580301, study PRJEB22360) | human gut metagenome | biome: human gut; feature: human-associated habitat; material: faeces | place: Denmark | collected 2008/2010
GGCCTGCCAGCTTTCCCATCGTGAAAGCTGGCAGGCCGCATTTACCATCTGTTTTTATTTCTCATTTGTCTTCACTAGACGGAACTGCGAATAGCTTTTTCCCGGTATCATACCGCCCCGGTAGGATGACAGCTCGCTGACCGTCACCAGCTGGAACCCGCGCTTTACCAGCTCCGGGATGATCGTCTCGCTGGCCTCCCCGGTGGCATCATACAGATCGTGCATCAGAATGATGTCACCATCTTTTACCTTCTCAAGCACTGTCTGGATCGTCTGGGACGCGTCCCGGGTCTTCCAGTCCAGCGTATCAACACTCCAGAGAATCGCCGGCATGGAAATCGCGCCTGCAATGTTCATGCCTTCCACGGTCTTTGCGCCGCCGCAGGGACGCATCAGCACCGGAGAGATGCCGCAGGCATCGGAAACCACCTGGTTTGTCGCCACCAGCTGATTTGCCAGCTCCACCGGTGCCACCTTTGTCATGAGGGTATGGTCGTAGGTGTGGTTAGCCACCTCGCAGCCCTGAGCCACCATCTGTTTTAAGACATCCGGACTTTTGATAACCTGCTTTCCCACCATAAAAAAGGTAGCCCGGCCTCCGTTATCCTGCAGGCACTTTAATATCCGCGGCGTAACCGTCGGCGACGGACCGTCATCATAGGTCAGGGCCACCATGGGCCGGTTCGGATCAATATTTCCCGCGTAAGCCTCGCCTCCGGTCCGCTTCACCACAGAAATCCGCACACCGTCCACATGGAGACCCACGCCAACCGCTCCGGCCTCCGCGCCGTCTGAAGCCCATTCCGTCCACTGGGAATCCTGCAATACACTGTAAAGCACCTCATAATAAGTTGCCAGATCTCCGGTCAGTTCCATGGCAATGCCTTCAAGGGGCATACTACCGGCAGAATCTCCTGCCTCATTGCCATTCTCCTGCCAGTCCAGCCATCCGGTTCCGCTTAAGTTCACCCGGTAGCGGATGGTTCCGCTCATGCCCTCTGGCTGCCCGTTTAAGGTTGCGCGGAGCGCTGTGATGTAGGAATTTGCCGGTGCCATGCTGTAGGAATTGTCCGCAAAGAAATGGCTCCAGCCAACTCCGTTTACGGCAATTCCGTAAATAGCTCCCATATCCGGCAGATTTGCCCGGTACTGCTCAGCCTCCGCTGCTGCCAGGCTTTCTGCCTCTGCCGCGGACGCGCTCATGCTCTCCTGCATTGCCGCTGCCTGTACAGCTGCCTTCTCTGCCTTCCAGCTTCGCACACGTCCGGAAACCGCAGCCACAAGCACACCGGTCAGAACGCAGACCGCAAGCAGGCCCAGAAGCAGAATCCGTCTGCGGCGGCGCATCAGCTTCATCTTCCGTGCCTTCCTCGCCCGCATCTCCCGGATTTCCCGCTCCGAAAGCGGCCGCCCCGCCCTCCGGTCAGGGCGCTGCGGTGCGTTTCCACCTGTATTTCTTCCAGAATCCCTGTTCAAATTCGAATTCTCTCCCCCACGTAACTGACTCATACAATACCCATACTTTCTACAAAACTACTGGATGTTATTTACATATTGCGCAAACAGCACCGCGCATTTGCACCCCAAATCTTCACACAGCCAATACCGCAGGGCATGTATGAAAACGACTTCCAGTATTTTCAGCATATCAGGTGTTTGCATCTTGAACACAGATGTCCGAATGCAGCGGATGCAAATCCGATGCAGGCGAACATCTGTTGTGAAAGCAAGCAAACAACGATATGTGAAAATATAGGAAGTCGTTTTCTTACATGCCCGGACCTTCTGCTATTACGGTCAGGCTATATTATTTTTTACTCTTCGCTGTCGTCGATGTCAAACACTTCCGGAGCCTCGTCCGCCATGTCGCCATCCTCATTGTCTCCAGACAGCAGGATCTCATCGTCATCCTCCAGAGCAATCTCGTCCTGTGGCTCTACATCTGTGTTGAGCTTTACAGAACGGTAACGCTTCATACCGGTACCAGCCGGAATCAGCTTACCAATGATTACGTTCTCCTTCAGACCGATCAGATGGTCAACCTTACCATTGATAGCCGCCTCGGTCAGAACCTTGGTGGTCTCCTGGAAGGATGCTGCAGACAGGAAGGAATCAGTAGCCAGGGATGCCTTGGTAATACCAAGCATAACCTGCTTGCCCTCTGCCGGCTGCTTGCCCTCTGCGATCAAAGCCTCGTTCATCTCGTTGAAATCCAGAACATCCATGGATACGCCCGGCAGCACATCGCTGTCGCCGCTCTCCTCGATGCGGATCTTCTTTAACATCTGACGAACGATCATCTCAACGTGCTTATCGTTGATTTCTACACCCTGCAGACGGTATACACGCTGTACTTCCTGGATCATGTAATCCTGTACGGCGCGGACGCCCTTGATCTTTAAGATGTCGTGCGGGTTTACGCTACCTTCGGTCAGCTCGTCACCGGCCTCGATCACCTGCTCGTCCTGAACCTTGATTCTGGATCCGTACGGGATCAGATAGGTCTTGGAGTTGCCGGTCTCCGGATCAGTAACCACGATCTCACGTTTCTTCTTTGTATCTTTCAGGGTTACAACACCGCCGAACTCGGTGATGATTGCAAGACCCTTCGGCTTACGTGCCTCAAACAGCTCCTCTACTCGAGGAAGACCCTGTGTAATATCTCCACCTGCTACACCGCCGGTATGGAAGGTACGCATGGTCAGCTGGGTACCCGGCTCACCGATAGACTGTGCCGCAATAATGCCGACTGCCTCACCAACCTGTACCGGCTGGCCAGTTGCCATGTTGGCACCGTAACATTTTGCGCAGACACCGATGTGAGACTTACAGCTTAAGACGGTACGGATCTTTACAGAATCACGGCCCATCTTGTTCAGCGCCTTCATAACAGCAGCTGCACGCTTCGGAGTACACATATGGTTTGCCTTTACAACCACTTCTCCGGTCTCCGGATCGGTAATGGTCTCAGCGATGTAACGGCCGGTGATACGCTCCTCCAGGCTCTCGATGGTCTCTTTGCCATCGGTAAATGCCTTGATCTCCATATACGGGATATCCTTGCCTTCGCAGCAGTCTACCTCACGCACGATCAGATCCTGGGATACGTCTACCAGACGACGGGTAAGGTAACCGGAGTCTGCGGTACGCAGCGCGGTATCGGACATACCCTTTCGTGCACCATGAGCGGAGATGAAGTACTCCAGTACATCAAGACCCTCACGGAAGTTGGATTTGATAGGAAGCTCGATGGTGTGACCGGTTGTATCTGCCATAAGTCCACGCATACCTGCCAGCTGCTTGATCTGCTTATCAGATCCTCGCGCACCGGAGTCTGCCATCATGAAGATGTTGTTGTACTTATCCAGACCGCCTAACAGGTCTTTGGTCAGCTGGTCATCGGTAGTCTTCCAGGTATCGATAACCTCTTTATAACGCTCTTCCTCAGTGATCAGACCACGGCGGAAGTTCTTTGCGATGCGGTCTACAGTTGCCTGCGCGTCTTCCAGAAGCTGCGGCTTGGATGCCGGCACGGTCATATCCGCGATGGATACGGTCATGGCTGCTCTGGTAGAATACTTGTAACCGATAGCCTTGATATCATCCAGGGTAACAGCAGTCTGGGTAGCGCCATGCACGTTGATGACCTTCTCCAGAATCTTCTTTAACTGTTTCTTTCCTACATGGAAATCAACCTCAAGTACCAGCTCGTTGCCCGGAACGCTTCTGTCAACGAAGCCCAGATCCTGCGGGATGATCTCGTTGAAGATGAAACGGCCAAGGGTGGACTCTACAACACCGGTTTTCTCGGTGCCGTCCGGCATGGTCTTGGTTACTCTTACTTTGATGCGGGAGTGCAGGGTCACAGCAGCGTTCTCGTATGCAAGAATTGCCTCGTTCACGCTCTTGAAGATCATGCCCTCGCCGGTTGCGCCCGGGCGCTCCTGGGTCAGATAGTAGATACCAAGTACCATATCCTGGGAAGGAACGGCTACCGGACCACCATCAGACGGCTTTAACAGGTTGTTCGGAGACAGGAGCAGGAAACGGCACTCAGCCTGTGCTTCCTGGGAAAGCGGAAGATGTACTGCCATCTGGTCTCCATCGAAGTCTGCGTTGAACGCGGTACATACCAGCGGATGCAGCTTGATTGCCTTACCTTCTACCAGGATCGGCTCGAAGGCCTGAATACCCAGTCTGTGCAGGGTAGGTGCACGGTTTAACATAACCGGATGCTCTTTGATGACATCCTCAAGTACGTCCCATACCTCGGACTGCAGACGTTCCACCATCTTCTTCGCGCTCTTGATGTTGTGCGCGGTTCCGTTCTGTACAAGCTCCTTCATAACGAACGGCTTGAACAGCTCGATGGCCATCTCCTTCGGAAGACCACACTGGTAGATTTTCAGCTCCGGTCCAACGACGATAACGGAACGTCCGGAGTAGTCAACTCGTTTACCAAGCAGGTTCTGACGGAAACGTCCCTGCTTACCTTTCAGCATATCGGAAAGGGATTTCAGCGCACGGTTGCCAGGACCGGTTACCGGTCTGCCGCGGCGTCCATTATCAATCAGGGCATCGACTGCCTCCTGCAGCATACGCTTCTCGTTGCGGACGATGATGTCCGGAGCGCCAAGCTCAAGCAGGCGGGCAAGACGGTTGTTACGGTTGATGATTCTTCTGTATAAATCATTTAAGTCAGAGGTTGCGAAACGGCCGCCGTCCAGCTGTACCATAGGACGGATATCCGGCGGAATAACCGGAATCACGGTCATGATCATCCACTCCGGCTTGTTTCCGGAATTTCTGAATGCCTCTACAACTTCCAGTCTCTTGATGATTCTTGCACGTTTCTGGCCGCTGGACTCTTTTAACTCACGTTTGAGCATCTCAGACTCTTTTTCCAGATCAATGCTCTTAAGAAGTTCAAGAACTGCCTCGGCACCCATTCCGACACGGAAGTTGCCGTAGCCCCACTTCTCAACCTCTTCACGGTACTCTTTCTCAGAAAGTACCTGCTTATACTGCAGGCTGGTCTGACCTGCGTCCAGAACAATGTAGGACGCAAAGTACAGAACCTTTTCCAGCACTCTCGGGGAGATATCCAGGATGAGACCCATACGGCTCGGGATACCCTTGAAGTACCAGATATGAGATACAGGAGCAGCCAGCTGAATGTGGCCGATACGCTCTCTGCGGACACTGGACTTGGTTACCTCAACGCCACAGCGGTCGCAGATTACGCCTTTGTATCTGATTTTTTTATATTTACCACAATGACATTCCCAGTCCTTGCTCGGTCCGAAGATGCGCTCACAGAACAGACCGTCGCGCTCCGGCTTTAAGGTACGATAGTTGATGGTCTCCGGCTTCTTTACCTCGCCGTGTGACCACTCCAGAATCTTCTCCGGGGAAGCCAGGCCAATCTTGATGGCATCAAATGTCAATGGCTGATAAGTTTCATTTGTCTCAGGCATGAGCGTTACTCCCTTCTATTATTCTTCATCAAAGGAATCATCGGTGTAGTCATCAGATTCCCCTTCGAAATCATCGCTGCTGTCATCGTCGCTCTCGACGCCAACCAGCTCTCCATCCTTGAACTCCTGCTGCTGATAGCCGTAGTCGCCAAAGGACTCGTCACGGTTGTAGCGGCTGTCGCCCTCAATGATGTGACGCAGATCGGTCTCGCCGTAATCTACGTTCTCACCGATTTCAACCTCGGTTCCGTCGTCACGCAGTACGCTTACATCCAGGCCCAGGGACTGCAGCTCTTTTAACAGTACCTTGAAGGACTCCGGAATGCCCGGCTCAGGGATGTTCTCGCCCTTGATGATCGCCTCGTAGGTCTTCACACGTCCGACAACATCATCGGACTTCACGGTCAGGATCTCCTGCAGAGTGTAGGACGCGCCATACGCCTCCAGAGCCCAAACCTCCATCTCACCGAAACGCTGTCCGCCGAACTGTGCCTTACCACCCAGAGGCTGCTGGGTAACAAGGGAGTATGGGCCGGTGGAACGTGCATGGATCTTATCGTCAACCAGGTGATGCAGCTTCAGGTAGTGCATGTGGCCGATGGTTACCGGGCTGTCGAAGTACTCTCCGGTACGTCCGTCACGCAGTCTTACCTTACCGTCACGCTGGAGCGGAACGCCCTTCCACAGCTCACGGTGCTCCAGATGGGAGCCTAAGTAATCCATAACTTCCGGTTTCAGGGTATCTTTGTATTTCTCTTCAAACTCCTCCCAGGAGGTGTTTACGTAATCGTTGGCAATTTCCAGGGTATCCATGATATCTACCTCGTTCGCGCCCTCGAATACCGGGGTGGAAATGTTGAAGCCCAGTGCCTTACATGCAAGGCTTAAGTGCATCTCCAGGACCTGTCCGATGTTCATTCGGGAAGGTACGCCCAGCGGGTTCAGCACGATATCCAGCGGACGTCCGTTCGGCAGGAACGGCATATCCTCTACCGGAAGTACGCGGGAAACGACACCCTTGTTACCATGACGTCCTGCCATCTTATCACCGACAGAGATCTTACGCTTCTGTGCAATGTAGATGCGGACAGTCTGGTTTACGCCAGGAGCCAGCTCGTCGCCGTTCTCTCTGGTAAATACTTTTGCGTCGATGATGACGCCGTAAGCACCGTGCGGTACTTTTAAGGAGGTATCTCTTACCTCTCTTGCCTTCTCACCGAAGATGGCACGCAGCAGTCTCTCCTCTGCGGTCAGCTCGGTCTCACCCTTCGGGGTAACCTTACCAACCAGGATATCACCGGCACGAACCTCAGCACCGATACGGATAATGCCTCTCTCGTCCAGGTCCTTTAACGCGTCGTCGCCGACACCCGGAACGTCGCGGGTAATCTCTTCCGGTCCAAGCTTGGTATCACGGGCTTCTGCCTCATACTCCTCGATATGAACGGAGGTGTAGACATCTTCCATAACCAGTCTCTCACTTAAGAGAACCGCATCCTCGTAGTTGTAACCCTCCCAGGTCATGAATCCGATCAGCGGGTTCTTACCGAGAGCGATCTCACCGTTGCTGGTGGACGGACCGTCCGCGATAACCTCGCCTGCCTCAACATGGTCGTTCTTGTAAACGAGCGGCTTCTGGTTGTAGCAGTTGGACTGGTTGCTTCGTGAAAATTTGATCAGATGATAAACATCCTTTGCGCCGTTGTCATCTCTCTTGATGATGATCTCGTTGGAGGCGGAGCGCTCAACAACGCCGGCATGTTTTGCGACAACGCAGACACCAGAGTCAACAGCAGCTTTGCCCTCGATACCGGTACCTACTGCAGGTGCCTCAGTTCTTAAAAGCGGAACGGCCTGACGCTGCATGTTGGATCCCATCAGAGCACGGTTTGCATCGTCATTCTGAAGGAACGGGATCATGGAGGTTGCTACGGAGAATACCATCTTAGGAGATACGTCCATTAAGTCGATGGCTCTCTTCTGGAACTCGGAAGTCTCCTCACGGAAACGGCCGGCTACGTTATTGTTCACGAAATGGCCTTCCTCGTCGAGCGGGGTATTTGCCTGTGCTACGACGAAGTTATCCTCTTCGTCCGCGGTCAGGTATACAACCTCGTCGGTTACACGCGGGTTGGCCGGATCGGATTTATCTACAACACGGTACGGAGCCTCAATGAAGCCGTACTCGTTGACCTTTGCGTAGGTTGCAAGGGAGTTGATCAGACCGATGTTCGGTCCCTCAGGAGTCTCGATCGGGCACATACGTCCGTAATGGGTGTAGTGTACATCTCGAACCTCGAATCCGGCACGGTCACGGGACAGACCGCCAGGTCCCAGTGCGGAGAGACGTCTCTTGTGAGTCAGCTCAGACAGCGGGTTGTTCTGGTCCATGAACTGGGACAGCTGGGAGCTTCCGAAGAACTCCTTCACCGCTGCGGTAACCGGCTTAATGTTGATTAAGGACTGCGGAGTAATGCCGTCCATATCCTGGGTGGTCATACGTTCTCTTACCACACGCTCCATACGGGACAGACCGATGCGGTACTGGTTCTGTAAGAGTTCACCAACGGCACGGATACGACGGTTGCCCAGATGGTCGATATCGTCCGGGGTACCGATGCCGCCTTCCAGATGCATGTTGTAGTTGATGGAAGCAATGATGTCTTCCTTGGTAATGTGCTTCGGAATCAGCTCGGTGATATTCTTATGAACCAGCTTCTTTAACTCTTCCTGGTCATCACCAGCTTCTTCCAGAATAGTTTTTAATACCGGATAATATACTAATTCCGTAACACCGGCTTCCTTCGGGTCGAAGTCCACGTAAGCAGCCAGGTCAACCATTAAGTTGGAAAGAACCTTGTAGTTGCGCTCCTCAGCCTGGATCATAACATACGGAACAGCTGCGTTCTGCAGGGTGGTCGCAAGGTCTTTGTCGATCTTGGTGCCAGCCTCTGCCAGAATTTCTCCGGTGGTCTCATCTACCACATCCTCAGCCAGAATCTGGCCCTTGATGCGGTTCTTGAAGTGAAGCTTCTTATTAAATTTATATCTGCCGACTTTGGCCAGGTCATAACGACGCGGGTCAAAGAACATGCTGTTTAACAGGCTTTCTGCACTATCAACGGATAACGGCTCGCCCGGACGGATCTTGCGGTAGAGCTCTAACAGACCATCCTGATAGCTCTCTGCAGTATCTTTTCCGAAGCTTGCCAGCAGTTTCGGCTCTTCGCCGAACAGATCAATGATCTCCGCGTTGGTGCCATAGCCCAGTGCACGCACCAGTACGGTTACCGGAACCTTACGGGTACGGTCTACACGAACGTAGAAGATATCATTGGAGTCGGTCTCATACTCCAGCCATGCGCCACGGTTCGGGATTACGGTACAGGTATACAGCTCCTTACCGATCTTATCGTGTCCGATTCCGTAGTAGATGCCCGGGGAACGAACCAGCTGGCTTACGATAACTCGTTCAGCGCCGTTGATTACGAATGAGCCGGTATCGGTCATGAGCGGAAGATCTCCCATAAAGATTTCGTGCTCGTTGATCTCTTCTTTGTCCTTATTGTAAAGTCTTACCTTTACCTTTAAAGGTGCAGCGTAAGTTGCGTCGCGTTCTTTGCATTCTTCGATGTTGTATTTGACTTCATCTTTACATAATGTAAAATCAACGAATTCGAGGCTTAAATGACCTGCGAAATCGGAGATTGGGGAGATATCTTCAAATACTTCCTTTAATCCTTCATCGAGGAACCACTGATAGGAGTCTTTCTGAATCTCAATCAGGTTTGGCATCTCAAGAACTTCTTTCTGTCTTGAGTAGCTCATTCTAACGCTCTTTCCCGATGTTACCGGGCGCATTCTGCTTTTCTCCATTGACGTTTCACCCCTGTTTTCTAATCTAATTTCTGGCATATTTTTGGGCGCAAAAAGCCCAGGACGCCACAATAGTGCACACTCCATAATATCATACGTCTGTCAAGGTGTCAAGTTTTTCCTTGCTTTTTTTTGCGTAAAATGCTATACTTTTTGTACAGGTTTGTCCTGTTACACAAAAGAACCTAATGGAGGTATGCCCCATGCAGACTTTTTTAAACGTTTTGCTGGTAATTCTGGTGATCGCAGTGATTGCTCTTGCAGTTCTGTACTTCCTGGGAAGACGACTCGAAAAACGTCAGGTTGAGCAGCAGCAGCTTCTGGAGATGTCCAAACAGACCGTTTCCATGCTGGTCATCGACAAAAAGAAAATGAAGATCAAGGATTCCGGTCTTCCAAAAATCGTTTACGAGCAGACTCCAAAGTACATGCGCTGGGCAAAGGTTCCGGTTGTAAAGGCGAAGGTAGGTCCGAAGGTTATGACCCTGATGGCCGACGAGCGTGTATTTGCATCACTCCCGGTTAAGACCGAGGCAAAAGTGGTTGTAAGCGGTCTTTACATCACCGAGATCAAGAGTGTCCGCGGCGGAGCAATCCCGCAGGCACCAAAGAAAAAAGGTTTCTTTGCGAGATTTAAAAAAGAAAATTAAGCTTAGGCAAAAAGAAGAGACAGACGGGCAAATTCGTCTGTCTCTTCTTTTTTAGTTTTCCCCAAGTTCCAGCTTCGCACAGCTCTTTGATGTCACATCCAGAACAATACGGCAGTCAGAAACATGGTCATAGTTAATATCGAGGGAATACTCCACCTCAACCTTCAGGTGGTCATCTTCTTCCTCAAAGCCAATCCGGCTGGTGGTCATCTCCACCAGCAGTTCTCCCATGGGAGTGGCATAGTGGGTCTGGGTCTTTTTGTCCACCTCAAATACCATGCTGGCAGACACCGGCCCGCTCTTTTTGATCTCCAGCTTCTCCGGAGTCAGTTTCATGGTATTGCGGATGGCTCCGTCCAGTCCCTCCATCACCTCATCATAGATCAGATAATGTTTGTTATTCTTCCAGAAGTAATCCCCTGCGGTGATCACTTCCACAACGCCCTCGTCGCCCTCCGTGGCCTGGAGGCCGCTTAAGCGGATCAGTACATCTCTTGTCATAATCCTCAACTCTCTTATGGCATATCTTGTTTTCGTCCTGTCCCGGCGCAGGATCAATACTCTTCGATATTGATTTTCTTGGTTTCCGTTACATCCTCCGGCAGGATGGAGCTTGCGAAATCCGTAAACTTCTCAGCCAGGTCGCTGACGAAAAACTGGTGTTTTTCTCCGGCAAATGGCGCAAAGGGATCACGGCTCAGCCCATTCTCCGCAAGAAGTCCGCGAAGCTCAATGGCAGTTTCGTAAGCCGGATTTACCAGCGTTACATCCTCTCCCATCAGACGCCGCATGGTGGAGCGCAGAAGCGGATAATGCGTGCAGCCCAGCACCAGCGTGTCAATGTATTTTTCTTTCAGCACGCTTAAATAGCGGGACGCGACCTCATCTGTCACCGGATCATGAAGCCAGCCCTCTTCCACCAGCGGACAGAACAGCGGGCAGGACTTCCCAAATACCTGAATGCCCGGTTTCATCTTTTTCATAACCTCGGTATAAATGCCGCTGCCAATAGTAGCCTCCGTTCCGATGACACCGATCCGGCCATTGCGGGTAGACTCTACCGCGGTCCGGGCACCGGCATTGATCACGCCGATGATCGGAATGTCCGATTCTGCTGCCACGGTGTCTAAGGTCAGCGCCGTTGCCGTGTTGCAGGCAATCACAATGGCTTTGACTTCTTTGGTGCGCAGAAAGCGGATGATCTGTCGGGAATAACGCAGGATGGTGTCTCTTGACTTACTTCCGTAGGGTACCCGGGCGGTATCTCCAAAATAAACAATCCGTTCATCCGGCAGCTGCCGCATGATCTCTCTTGCCACCGTCAGGCCGCCCACACCGGAATCAAATACGCCAACCGGCGCGTTTCTGTCACTCATGACTTCCTACCTCTCAAACGCCAGGTCAATGAGGCGGTCTACCAGCTCCGGCTTTGAAATACCGGCTGCCTCCCAGAGCATCGGGTACATACTGATGGCGGTAAAGCCCGGCATAGTATTGATTTCGTTGAAGATCACCTCACCGTCGCTGGTGACAAAGAAGTCTACGCGGGACAGGCCATAGCCGTCTACTGCGTTGAAGATCTTCGCTGCTGCCTCGCGTACGCGCTCTGCGGAATCACCCGGAAGCTCCGGTCCAATGACCGTGCGGGACTCTGCATTGTTGTACTTTGCGTCGAAATCATAAAACTCTGCTGCTGCCAGAATCTCACCGACACCGGACGCCTTTACCGGATTCTGGCCGCCGCCAAGAACCGCGCACTCTACCTCATGGCCCACAATGGTCTCCTCCACCAGGATCTTGCGGTCATGCTTTGCAGCCTCTTTCAGGGCCCCGATCAGTTCTTTTCTGGTTTCTGCCTTGTTCACGCCGCGGGAAGAACCTGCGTTGGACGGCTTCACAAATACCGGATACTGGAAGTGAGTCTCTACTGCCGCAACCGCGATATCCATATCCTTTTCCATCTCCCAGCGCATCACCGGAACATATTTTGCCTGGCGGATGCCCAGGGTATCTACGATGATCTTTGTATACAGCTTATCCATGGATACCGCGGAAGCCAGCACACCACAGCCTACATACGGGATCTTTGCCAGCTCGAACAGGCCCTGAACAGTACCGTCCTCGCCGTAAAGGCCGTGGAGCACCGGAAATGCCACATCGATCCTCTCTTCTCTGGTCACGCCGTTCTCCGTAATGAGAGCGCACTTCTTTGTTGCGTCCGGGGAGATAACAACCTCCACGCTGCTCTCTCTCCAGGCTCCGGAACGGATATCCTCCACGCTCTCTGCCTTCACCCAGTGTCCCTCCTCGGTAATGCCGATGAGGAGCAGGTCATACTTTTCTTTATTTATCTGGTCAATCACATTGGCCGCAGACACGCAGGATACTACATGCTCTGAGGATTGTCCGCCGAACAGGACTGCGATTTTCTTTTTGCTCATAACGATTCCCTCTCTTTTCCAAAATATCTGATTAATTATACCATATCTGTCAACACTTAAGAAGTGACAGGGTATACAAGAATAGATCTTTTCCCCTGGCAGAAGGAGGCTTTTTCCATGAAATCAAAATCCGGCGCCGCCACATGGCCACGCACTCTGGACCATATTCCTGAGATTTACCGTTCCCTGTTTCCAATTCTGCTTCTGGCACTTCTCCTGCTCTGTCTGCTGTTTTCCATGGACAGCCTGCAGAAAAACCGGGAGTCACTGGCAGAGCGTATTGCGCCCTCTATCCTGCGCTTCCATATTCTCGCCAACAGTAATTCCAGAAAAGACCAGAACGTAAAACTGGAGGTGCGCAGCTTTCTCTTAGATTACATCCAGGCCCGGCTGCCTGAAAGCGCAGACAGTAAGGAGGCCATCACCAGCTGGCTTTCCGCTCACAAAAGCAGCCTAGAATCTGTCTCCAGCCAGTTTCTGGCCCAAAAGCAGATGCCCTACTCCGCAAGTCTCTCCCTCGAGCGCGCCTGGTTTCCCACCCGGGTCTACGATAACCTGGTAATCCCCTGCGGTACCTATGACGCAGTCCGAGTCATTCTCGGAAAAGGGAAAGGGCACAACTGGTGGTGTGTCCTCTACCCACGCTTCTGCTTTCTGGATGAGACATGCAAAGAGATCCCGGAGGAGAGCCGGAAAGAGCTTCAGGATCAACTGAATCAGGGCGATTATCCCCTGCTCGAGGATCACCGCCCTGATCTGAATATCCGTTTTTTCTTTTTTCCTGAATTCCGGCCAGTGCTGCCATCACACAGCACCGGCTGATTTTGCTTTGGATGTTTACTCTACAGCCGCCAGCCCTTCAATGCCCCAGTCATAGGCATTCATGGCAGTCCACAGATCCAGCTCCGCGGACTCCTTTGCCGCCTTCTTCTGGTTGTAGCTGATCTGGGTCCCCACATACTGCATCTCGGAAAGCAGACCGTTCTGATACTGTCTCTGGGCAGCTCCATTGCTCTTTTCCGCCGCCTCATAGCCAGTCATGGCTGCCTCATAGGCTGCCTTTTTATCCAGCACATCCTGATACAGGCGCTGCATTTCAATGGTCAGCTTCTGTTCCCCTTCTTCAATGGTATTTAATCGCGCCGCGATCTGGGCATTGGTCTCTCCCTTGGCAGAGGTTCTCTGACCAATGAGTGTATAGTTGTTGCCGATGGCCTTCTTCGTATCTGCCTCCAGATTCATGCCATCCAGGCGGCTCATGTCAAAGTCCGAAAGATTCCGGATCTCCACGCCGCTGTCCGTATCATAGCCCAGAAGCAGGCAAAGGGTACGGTATACACTATCCTGCTGGGACTGCAGGGAAGCCAGCTGAGACTTTGCCCCGATGAGGGAGGTCTGCGCGCTGACTACATCCGTCTGGTTCGCAAGTCCCAGAGCGGCCATCCGCTGGTACATGTCACACTGCTTCTGATACAGGTCTACCATAGTCTCCAGTGTAGCCTTGTTGTCCACAATGGTATTGTAACCGATCATGGCACTCTGGGCACCGGAGATCACCTGTTTTTCATACTGCCGGATCTGGGAAGTATTACGTTTGCTGGTATCCCAGTTCGTCACCGTATCGCGGATTCCCTGAACCAGGCTGTGATAACCGCTCTTTAACGATGACATCTGTTTTACCGTTCCCTTTAACTGCGGCATCAGCTTCTCTGCCTGCTTCAGCGGTTTCAGCACCGCGTCAATATTGTCCATGGAATCATCGTAGGTGCTTTCCAGCTCCGTCAGCATATTCTGGTAGTCTTCCTTGGACTCCCCATATTTTCTCCAGGCCTCTGAGATATTCGGATTATATTCCCGCACCCGCAGGGCAAGCTCGTCGTACTCCAATACGTTATCCTGCAGTTTCGACAGCGTTGCCGCGTCATATTTTTCAGGCTCCGGCTCCGCTCCCGGTCCGGTAGGCGCGTACCCGGCAAAAGCCGGGACCGCGGATGCCGCCGTAAGAACCGCCGCAAGCCCCAGAGCCAGGATCTGATTTTTTCTTCTCATCTCACACGCTCCTTATGAGGTACTTGCAAGGCCATTCACAGCCCAGTCGTAAGTCTCCATGGTCTGGAACAGAGTCAGGTCCGCAGTTTTTAAGGAAAGTTCCGCATTCTCAACGGTAATCTGCTGGTTCTCCAGCTGGTTTCTGCTGGCCTTTCCCTGAGCAAACTGCAGCTGCAGACTGTTCAGATTCCGCTTTGCCAGTTCCAGATTTGCCTCCGCCTGGTCATAGGCCAGCTTCGCGGTCAGCACATTCTGGTAATTGGTCACCAGAGCGGAACCAATCTTTCTCTCATTATCCTCAATGGTTTTCTGCAGGCTTTCTTTGGTGTTATCGCTGGTGGCGTTGGCCAGTTTCTTTTTATTTACTTTCAGCGTATAGTTGTTTTCCAGTGCCTGATCTTTGTCTGCAGCCGGGTCCATTGCCGCGATCCGGCTCATATCCGATGCCGGAACTTCGGTAATCTCCGGGGTATCGTTGTACTTCCAGCCAAGCATGACCTGCAGCTTCTGGCGCACATTTTCAATGGCCGCTTTGGAAGATTCCACGTTTCGGTCCGCGTTCTGAATGCTTTCCTTCGCGTTCAGCACATCCACCTCGGTACTCATGCCAAGAGAGACATGGGTCTGGGTGGAGGTCAGGGCAATCTCCGCCTGCCGCTTTGCCAGCTCCGCCTGTTTTAAAGCCAGCTGGTCTTTTTCATAACTGATCATATTGGACTGGGCTACCGTTACCAGAGTCTTCTCCGCGGACTTGTAGTTCAGATAGACAATTTCACTGTCCTGCAGGTTATCGTCTGCCTGCTGCTCCATATTTTTTGCCTGAACCTCTGCCATCACCACAGAACCTACCATCATTCCGTAAGTCATTTCATCACTGTCCGGATAGGTAATGCTGGAATAAATCTCATCTGCCATATCACGGTATTTGGAGGAGACATCATCCTTGGTGTCTCCGTATTTGCGCTTGAACTCTGCCAGATCCAGATTGTTGGTCTGGACCGTGGCGTTGTATTCCTGGATCAGGCCTTCCAGTTCATCATACTCAATGGTATTGTCGCGAAGCTTCGCCCACTCCTCTGCACTGCGTGAAAACTCCGGGCTGGCAGCAAACGCCGTGACCGGCGCTGCTGTCATCATCACTCCGGCCATTCCCAGAGATAATGCCTGTTTTAATCGTTTCATCTAACATCCTCCGAAGCCGTCTGGCTTATTAATCGTAATGGGGTTCTGGTTTCTTTTTCGGGCTCATAACCTCATAGTAGATCGGCAGCATTAAGAGTGCCAGCACAGTGGAAGCCACGAGACCTCCCACATCTACCAGGGCCAGACCCTGCATGCTCTTACCGCTGTCACCGTAGGCCAGCGCCATCGGGATCATGGATACAATGGTCGTTAACGTTGTCATCAGGATCGGGCGCAGACGGGTCGCGCCGGCCTCGATCAGGGCGGTGTCGCGGTCCATCTCACTGCGGTACTGGTTTACGGTATCGACATACAGGATACCGTTGTTTACTACGGTTCCGACTAACATCAGGAATCCCAGCAGGGATACCATACTGATCGGGCAGTCCGCCAGGTATAAAAGTCCGAAGGAACCGATCAGGGAGAACGGAATGGTGGTCATGACCATCAGAGAGAACTTCGGTGACTCGAACTGTGCCGCCATGACTACGAAAATCAGGAAAATTGCCGTGATGATCGCGGTGCCCAGGTTTCCGAACTCCTCCTTCATGCTCTCATCCTGGGAGTTTAATCCGCGGGTGATGGTCGAAGTTAAATGCTTGCTTACTACTTCATTATATAGCTTATTCTCGATCGCATCGATCTGGCGGGCATCATCGGTCGGAACATCACCGGTGATGGTTACCTGATACTGCTTATCCTTTCTGGTAATGGTGTTCGGGCTGTCCTGGAAAACAATATCTGCCACATCTGCCAGAGCCACGGAGCCGCCTGCGTTTCCGGTCAGGACAATGCCCTTCAGCTTGTCGATGGTGTCGTACTCATCCTCCGGGTACTCGACCATAACACTGACATCATCGCCGTCTACGTTTAAGGTGGTTGCTTCCTTGCCGCCCAGCATGCTGCTGACGGTGCCTGCGATCTGAAGCGGAGTGATATTCTCCGCGTTTGCCTTCACAGCATCAATGTTCAGCTTGACAACCGGCGCCGCATTCTCCAGGGTACTGTGCACCTTGGAAACCTCCGGACGTGCAAGCAGCTCTTTGGTAATCTGGTCAGATGCGCTTTTGAGCTCATCGTACTGGGTACCCTGTAAAATATACTCAATACCGCTGGTGCTGCTGGTCATCGTAGACGAGGACGCGATGTCCATGGAAATGTTTGCGCCTGCGATCTGGTTTAACAGCGGCTTCCACTCCTTGATGACCTCATTGGTCTCACGCTTTCTGTCATCCTTTAAGTAAGCAGTCAGCGTTGCGCCGGAGCTGGTCATGGCAGACATACCGCTTCCACCGGAGGTTAACATATAGGAATCCAGGTCTTCATCCGCGGTAACGATCTTCTCTACCTGCTCGTAAATCCGGTCTTCCTCCTCCAGGGTCAGACCCGGACGGGTTTCAATGCTGACAGAGATCTCACCGGTATCATCGGAAACCATCAGCTCCATGCGCAGCTGAGAAGCCATCCAGAAGGCAGCCACCAGCAATGCAACAGAAGTGAAGAGGACGGTTTTCTTTTTCTTCAGCAGCACCTTCATGATGCTGCGATAGCCATTCTGCATGGCACGGATCAAAGCACCGACCGGAGATTCCTCCTTCTCCTGCGGGCGGTAGAAGCAGTAACAAAGCGGAACGATGGTCATTGCACTGATGAGGGATGCCACCATACAGAAGATGATCGTAAAGCCTAACGGCTTGAACATCTGGCCTGTCAGGCCCTGAAGCAGAGCCAGCGGCAGGAATACAACACAGGTGGTCACGGTACTTCCGATAATTGACTGCAGCACAATGCCGCTTCCCTCCAGGGCAGCCTCCCGGTATCCCACAATGCCTTTTCCCTTGGTGGAACGGAAGCAGCTCTCCAGCACTACAATGGAGTTATCTACCATCATACCTACACCAAGTACCAGGCTCGATAAGGTAACTACGTTTAAGGAGAAGCCCATAACCTGGATCAGGATCAGGGCAGCCAGGATGGAGATCGGGATGGAGGTACCAACGATCAGGGATGCCTTGATCTCACCAAAGAACAGGAAGATGATCAGCATGGAGACCATAACTGCCATCACCATGGTCTGCATAACGCTCTTTAAGGAAGAGTTGATCTCATCACTGGTATCACTTACGGTGATGATCTCCAGATTCTCATCTGCATCGGTCAGATTCTTGATGGTCTTCTTGACTGCCTTGGAAACATCCACCGCGGAAGCACTCTGCTGCTTCTTGATACCGATGGAAATGGTATCCTCGCCATTATAACGCGCAATACTGCTGGCATCCTCTTTCGCCATCTGAACGTTTGCGACATCAGACAGGTAGATCACATTGCCATTTTCGAGATTTAACGGAATGCTCTTTAATAATTCTTCTGAGTCATACTTGGTTCCGGCACTGACGGAAAGCTTCTGGCCTCCCACAATGGTGTCACCGGCCGGATAGGTAAAGTCTGCGCTGCCGATGGCAGTGGCCACGGAGGCAAGGTTTAAATGATACTGCTCCAGCTTCTCCGGAATCAGCTGTATCTGAATATACTCTTTCTGTCCGCCGCTGATGCTGACATCAGTAACGGTGGTGATCTTCTCAAACTCCGGAACGATCTTGTTGTTTACATAGTTGTAAAGGTCGGACTGCGCCTTGTTATTGACCGACAGGGACATGGTATCCATCTCGTCAATATTCATCTCCATGATAACCGGGGCATTGCAGTCGTCCGGGAGATCTCCCTCCAGGGCATCCATCTTCTTCTTTAAGTCATCGTATGCTTCATCGATGTCTTTGCCATAATCATACTGGATGATGACCAGAGATACGTTTTCCATGGAGCGGGACTGAATGGTATCAACACCGCTTAAGGAGCCTATCTCTTTCTCGATCTTCGTACTTACCAGATCATTTACATCCTCCGGGCTGGCTCCCGGATATACGGAATACACGATAAGTACCGGCATTTCCATGGTCGGCATCAGCTCCAGCTTTGCGCCAAGAACAGACTGAAGACCGAACACGATCAGGCACAGGATTACCATAACAACGGTAACCGGCCGCTTCAGGACTGATTTTGTTAATCCCATTGATGTTTTCCTCCTTCTGCTCTCACACTAGTTGCCGCTTGTCTCTTCGCCGGAAGCCTCTGTGCTTTCTGCATTGTCTGCGCTCTGCGCATCAGCAGAGGTCTCTGCCGATGCATCTGCTGCCTGGGTATCTGCTGCCGCATTCGGGTCTGCCTTCTGTACCTGGGAACCCTCGTACAGCTCAGAGCTCCAGGTGGTGATCACTTCATCGGATGCATTGATGCCGGAAAGGATCTGTGCCTTCTTGGAATCGTATAAGCCAACCTCCACCGGAACGTAATGAACGGTTCCGTTATCGTATGTATACACATAAGCATCTCCGCCGGAATAGTAAACCGCGTCAACCGGAATGGTCAGCACGTTGTCCGCACGGTCGGAAATAACGGAAAGCTTAGTGGTGGAACCGGTTGGGAGCGCATCGCCGTTCTCCACGGAGGCCTTTACCTTAAAGAGTCCGGTGGAATCGTCGATCATGCTGCTGACCTCATTAATGGTGCCCTGATAATCGGTACCATTCTTATCTACGCTGATCGGATCGCCTACATGCAGCTCGGTTACCACCTTCTCCGGAACAGAAAAGGTGATGGACTTACTGCCAGCGCCGGAAATCACGGCCAGAAGCACCTGGGAAGCCACGTTATCGTGCACCTCAATGTTGCAGGTCTCCACCTTGCCGGAAATCGGTGCAGTCACGTTTGCAAACTCCACCTGATAATCATAGTTCAGTTTTGCGGAATCATAGGCGATCTGGGCATTCTTGGCCTGAGTCTGAGCCTGCTCAAATGCCACACTTGCGATATCACCTGCCGCGAACAGCGCCTGCTGACGTCCCAGATTGGTATTGGCGTCATTCATAGCCTGCTGCGCGGATTCCATCTGGAGTCTTGCTGCCTCTACCTGCTTGGTATCGATCTTGCAGATTGGCTGTCCCTCCTGTACCATATCACCTGCTTTTACGAACACATCGGTGATCTCACCGGCTGCCTTCGGATAAATGTAAACCACATCAGACGGCTCTACCTTGCCCACCAGGCTGCGGTACAGTTCAATACTTCCCATCTGCGGGTTCTCTACATTCACCACCGGAATAAGGGTTTCCTCCTCCACCGGCTTTTTGCGCATTGCGCTGATGCCGGCCGCAACCGCAATCACCGCTACGACCACTCCTGCAATTACCACTTTCTTTTTCATAGCTGTCTCCTCTTATTTTCCACTTTTTATGATCGTGATTCTTTCATACTTATTACGAAATCAGGGCTCCATGCTTAATGATTTCCAGGGAATCCAGATAACGTTTCCGGATCTGATCCAGCTGATCCGGCTGCTCATAGTAAAAGCGCACCGCTAAAATCAGGGATGTTACACCAAGCTGCAGCACAACATCCAGTTCCTCCTCCGAACGTCTTGCAAACCGCTCCATACGGATCCGCTTTGCGAGCCACTGGGTCGTTTTTTCTTTTCCCAGGCTTCCCATGGGCGGTCTGTATCCGATTTCAAAGCCCATGGCCCTGGTATTCTCCTGGTAGGAGCAGACATTACGCACCAGCTTCACCATCTCCTTCGACTCTTCCAGCTTGCGGATCGTAAACTCAAACAGCCATTCCAGCATGTCGAAGAGATTACCGTCATTTTTGTCCAGCTCCCTTTCGCAGCATTCCTGCATCTGTCTCGCATTGTCCTCAAAAATATAGCGGACCACATCCTGCTTATCTTCAAAATAGGTGTAAAAGCTTCCGCGGGAAATATCCGCGTTCTGTATGATCTGGTTGATAGAGGCCTTCTCAAAGGGAACTCGCGCAAATTCCTTGATGGCGGCCTGCCGGATCACCTGCTTTTTCGCTTCCGGAAGACGATAAAATCGTTCCGTAGGCATGTTAAGCACCTCCTTCCCGTTTCTCTTTTGTAAAAATATTCCATTTTGTTTATTTTATGACAATCTGTCACTTTTTAGTGTGACAATGTGTCATATTATAATGACAGCCTGTCACATTGTCAAGTGTTCCGGAAATATTTTATACTTTCTTTACAGTTTTCTAACGCCTTCTGTTAGAGTTCCGTTAAGATTTTACTCTCCCGACGCATTTTCTTATTTTACTGTTACAATAGAATCGGAAATTTATTTCTGAAATGGAAAAATCAGAAGAATAACACACGGAGGATGTCCATGGACACCAGACAAATCGAATATATTCTGCAGATCGCAGAAGAAAACAACATCACCAAAGCAGCAGAAAAGCTGTTCATTACCCAGTCTGCCTTAAACCAGCAGCTGTTAAAGCTGGAACGGGAGCTTGGCACGCCTCTGTTTCAGCGCACCAAAAACAAGTGGTGCCTGACCGATGCCGGGCGCATCTATGTGGAGGGCGCCAGAAAAATGATGCAGATCAAAAAAGATACTTATAATCAGCTCTACGATGTTTCGCGCCTGCGCAAGGGACTTTTAAACATTGGTCTCTGCCCCGGACGCGGGCTTGATATGTTCACCGCCATCTACCCGGAGCTTCACCGCTCCATGCCAAACCTCACCATACGGCCTCTGGAAATGCGGGTAGCCCCCCAGCAGGCTGCCATTGCCGCCGGAGATCTGGATGTCGGCTTTCAGGTCCTTTCCAGATCCGACTGGCAGAAAAACCAGTATGAGGTACTTGGGAGCGAAGAATTGATCGCCATCATCCCGGCCGTCCACCCGGTGGCGCAAAAAGCTGCCCCGCCGGGAGAACCCCTGGCCACACTGGATTTAAACGAGATCCGCTACGAGCCCTTTGTATTGATGGACCGCAATTCCACGCTGCGCAGCCTCTGTGACCAGATCTTTGCCCGCAGCGGTTTTCAGCCAAACGTCCTGTTTGAAAGCAACAACACCGCCGGTATTGTATCCCTGGTAAAATCCACCATCTGCTGCGGCATTGTTCCCTGGTACTATACAAGGATCCCATCGGATGAGCTGGCCTGTTTCCGTCTGCCGGGACATCCCTCCTGGGACATTACCGTCAGCTATCCCACCACCGGCTACTTAAGCACCGGCGCCCGGGAATTCATCCGGCTCGCCAGTGAGTGGTGGAAAACGATCCAGCCGGATCAGATCTGAGCCTGATTCTCCTTTAACCATAAAGGCCCCGCAAAAGCCGCCATCTCCGGCGTGCTTTTACGGGACCTTTGCTTCTGTTTTGCTGGATCAGCTGTTACTGGTCGATGCTCTGTTTTTTGATCTTGTAAGCTTTTAATTCCTTCATGACTGTCCATACCAGGACTCCGATAGCAACAAAGAAGAATGCATCAAAGATCCGGTTGTTGGTCGCATACGCACCGACACAGCAAAGAACCAGAATCAATCCTATCACTGCTTTTTATCTGGCCTATGCCTGTTCCGGTGCGTCTGCTGTCGGTGCTTTAGCCGCCGGTACCTCTGCTGCAGACATTTCAGCTTCCGGTACCTCCAGCTCCCCGCGCATGTATTTGTCCATGGCTTCTGCCACCTGCTTCGCATACGCAGTTGCCTGCACAACCGTCTTTGCACCTAATACAACATCACCGGCCGCGAAAATACCAGGATGCGTCGTTTCACCAAAGCTGTTGGTCACAAGAAGTCCGTTTGCGGAAGCCTTCAGGCCTTCTGTCGTATTGACCAGCTTACTCTTCGGTCCCTGGCTGATCGAGATGATCACACTGTCCGCCTGTACCTGAACCGGAGTCGGATCCATTCCGGTCTGATTTCCAGCTTCGTCAAACAGAACTTTTTTAAACACTGGGCCATCATCGTTGATTTCCACCGGCTGCCAGCCAAATGCCAACTCCGCACCGTCCAGCTTTGCGTAGGCTGTCTCATGCTCGCTTGCCTGGCTGGTCAGTCCGCGGGCATACAGCGTTACATGGCGGCTTCCCTTGCGCAGAGCAGTTCTTGCCACATCCATGGCAGAATTGCCCATGCCAATGATCGCCACATGATCACCCAGATCATAGGAATCCGGATTTGCCAGATAATCAATCGCAAAGTGCACATTTCCCAGAGACTCTCCCTTTATTCCCAGCGTTTTCGGTCTCCATACACCGGTTCCGATGAAAATGCTCTGGTAACCATCCCGGAACAGATCCTTGATCTCCAGCGCTCCGCCGATGGTGGTGTTCGGACGGATCTTAATACCGATCTCGCGCAGTTTGTTCTTATACCGCTCCAGAATGGACTTCGGCAGACGGAACGCCGGAATACCGTACTGCAGTACACCGCCAATCTTATCCCTGGAATCAAAGATGGTCACGCCATAGCCCTTCTTCGCCAGCAGGATGGCAATGGTAATACCTGCAGGACCCGCACCGATCACAGCAACCTTCTTGCCGTTCTTCGGCTGGCACGGAATCTGCATTTTATCAAAATAAGTATCGGAAACATAATTCTCAATGCTGCTGATATGCACCGGCTCACCCTTGCGGCCCAGCACGCAGTGACCCTCACACTGGTTCTCATGGTTGCAGACCAGGGAACAGATCATGGACATGGGATTGTTCTCAAACAGCATCTCCCCCGCCTCATTTAAGTTTCCTTCTTTAAATGCCTTGATCATCATAGGGATCGGGGTATGGATCGGACAACCCTGCATACACATCGGTTTCTTGCAATTCAGACAACGGTTTGCTTCATTAATTACATGTACTGCCATAGCTTACTCTCCCTTTTTGTTCCGGCCACTCCTCAGGTCGGCCGGTTTGCTATTTTATTCAACTTTTCTCAACTACGGCTTTATTTTACACCCGTTGTATTCTGTATACAAGTTAAGTTAAAAAGCAAACAAGTATTTTTAAATTTCGTACAATGTGCAGATTCCCTATGCCGGGAATGCACGAAAAAATGGCTTAAATCCGTAGGATTCAAGCCATTTTATAAGTTTCCGGTATAACGTGTGAGGTTGTTAATTAACGAACTTACTTTAAATACTTATCAAAGAATGCAATCTGCAATTCCTTCGTGGCATCCTGGAAAAACTCTCTCGTTCCATGACCTGCGCCCGGAATCACATAGTAATCCACTTTATCTTCCATACTGGCAGCCACAATCTTCTGATAAAGCGTCTCACTGCTGATCTCTACCGGAACAAGTGGGTCATTATCGCCATGAAGGATCTGGATCGGGCACATATCCGGATTTACCATATTGACCGGACTTGCTTTCGCACCGCGTTCCTTCATCGTTGCCGGATCTCCTCCCAACAGACATCCTCCATGGGTTTCCTCAACACTGTGCCAGCGTGCAGACGGATTTGAAAACTGCTTTTCTTCATTTTCCATCAACGCCTTGATATCAACCGGTCCGAACATATCGCAGCATGCCTGAACCTTAGAGGAATAGCCGCTCCATTCCTCACTGTCAAAACCATCCTGATTCATGGCAGCAGCTGCTGACAGATGTGCACCTGCGGAACGGCCAAAGATACCGATCTTCTCCGGATTGATCTCGAACTCCGCTGCATGAGCACGCAGAAAACGGATTGCCGTTTTCACATCGATCAACTGATCCGGATAATGCCCCTGGGCACTGCTGCGGTAATAGATCGAAGCAACCACATATCCGGCATTTGCAAATTCTGTCATTTCCCCCAGCATCATATTCTTGTCTGTGCCTTTCCAGCCGCCGCCAGGTACCCAGACCAGTGCCGGCTTCGGACTGTGATCCTCCTTCGGATCATCCTCCCCCATCGCAGCACGCATCTCACTGTTTCCGTTCTGGAGCAGAACCGAAAGCTTCAGCTCCAGCGGATCACCGTTTAAATCTTTTACCGTGGAATACACTACATTATCGACCAGAGTCAGTGTTTTTTTCTTTGTCCCCGGATTAAATATTGTTTTCATGATTTTATCTCCTCATTTCCATCTCTTAACCGTAGATCGGGAAGAAAATATTAATACCGATGATCAGTGCGATCATGGTAAGAATCAGAAGCGGTAAGGTAAACTTAAGCGTCTTCAGCGGATTCTGATTACCGATACCAAATGCCATCATCGTGCCGGAGCAGCCGGTCGGCATTACGAATGCCAGCCATGCAGATACGCAGCAGCAAAGAACAACTGCTTTCACGTTCATGCCACCTGCCAGCGCAGTAGAAGCTGCGATCGGGCTCATCAGCGCCATGGTACCCATGTTGGACATAAAGTTGGTCATCAATGCACATGCAACACAGAAGACAATACTTACAAACAATCCGCTCGGATGTCCACCCAGGATATTTAAAACCGTCTGTCCGATCAGTTCACCGACACCGGTCTTGGAAAGTGCCGTAGATATTACACTCATTCCTGCTACCATCCATACCATATCACAGGTAAGAGTCTTCATTACTTCCGGGATTTCCAGAACCTTAAACACGATCAGAACCAGAAGGCCTGCTGCCGGGATCACATTGGTAATATCACTTCCAAGCTGCTTGGTAAACATAAAGCCAAGCATGATTGCTGCAAATACACCAAAAATAAAATATTCATCTTTCCTGGAGATCGGCGCTGCATCCTTAACATCTTTCACCTGGGACTTATCAATCGTTCCGTTCGGGATCAGCTTATAGAAGATCAGGCAATAAATGACGCCCACGATCAGCGGAAGGATTCCTGCCTTGCAGAAATCAGCAATTCCCAGATAATCCTCCGGACCAACAAGTCCCTGATAGTAAGAAGTGATCGTGCCTGGCATCGTAGCACCCATGCCGATCGGGAATTTGGAAGTTGCCAGACAGTTTACCGTTGCAACTAAAAACAGCATTCTGGACGGGGAATACTCACTGTCATCATCAAAGGTCTGGATAAACAGAAGCATAACGGAAATACATGCGACCTGTCCCATCAGCTGAGACAAAAGAATTGTCATGCCACATAAACCAAGAACCAGCATAGCCCCGCTTTTTCCCTGAAGCTTGCTCATCACACCTCTGAGACGGTGGATCAGGCTTGTCTTGCCAAGGGCAGTCGCAACTACGATCATCGGTGCGATCATCAATGTGGTGCTGCTGGAAAGGCCAGAAAAGGCCGTCTTTAAATCTAATACTCCGGTAAATACAAAAAGGACACAGCAGATCATTCCTGTGACACCATATGGAAGCACATGGGTCAGGAGCATTACTACCATAAATACCAGGATACATAATGCCATTATCATCTGTACATTCATCTCAATTTCTCCCTCATTACATTTTTTGATAAAAAAGCCTAGACCTCCGGTACTGTTCATGATAATCGGCCTACCAGTACACACCTGAAGCTTTTCTATCTTTCTTGTTTATGGTGAAATTGTATCATTTTGCCATAGAATGTACAATCCATGTTTCTCTATATATACCATTACAAAAAACTATACATTATTGATATTCTTTAACAGATATATTATACTCATTCTATAGGATATCCATAAAAGGAGGATTCTCCAGTGCAGATCAAAAATATGTCTTATATCATAGCGTTAGCAGAAGCCGGCACTCTTTCCGGTGCCGGAAAACAGCTAGGCATCTCTCAGCCAACTCTAAGTGTTTTTCTATCCAATCTCGAACAGGAGCTGGGCATCGACCTTTTCCTTCGCGATAAAAAAAAGCTGCTTCCGACTCCGGCAGGCCGGATTTATCTGGAAGCAGCCAGACGCATTCTTGCCACACAGGAGCTGACTCTTCAGTCCATCCGTCAGCTCACCACCGCTCCGCCCATGGAGATTCGTATCGGTGTCACCCCGCTGCGAGGTTCTGAGGTGGCCTCCAAGATCTTCGCCCGTTTCTCTGCCAGGTACCCGAATATCCGTCTGCGGCTTCAGGAAGGCTACATGCAGGAACTACGCAATATGGTACAAAATGGAATGGCTTCCTGCTCTCTCGGCACCTGCTTTGACACGGAATCGGCAGATTTTGACTATATCACCCTCTTTCGGGAAGAGGTCATTGTCGCAATCCCGGCCTTCCATCCACTGGCGCACCGCCCCAAAACCACCTCCATGGAATTCCCACAGGTATCACCAGAGGAGCTGTCCGACTCTCCCTTTATTCTTATGAGTCCGGGCAGTACCATCCGGGCCATCTCGGACTATATATTCCATCAGGCAGGTTTTTCTCCTACCGTGGTATTTGAAAGTGGCAACACTCTTGTCATACGCAATATGGTCCGAAATGGCTCCGGCATCGGTTTTCAACCACGTTCCATCGCACTCATGAATGATCCGGACATTGCCTACCTCTCCCTTTCTCCTCGTTACTATCTGAATTTATGCGTAGTGACAAAAAAAGGGACAGTATTATCAGAAAGCGAACGGTATTTTATCTACCTGATGATACAAAATGACCTTCACGTTTCCTACTATACTCCGGATTTCAACGAAGCCGCCCGGAATATCTGGAATGAATTTCACTCAGAAGGAGGTTCCTTATGACCTTTCAGACTCTGGATTATATTATTGCGATTGCCGAAGAGAAATCCATCTCAAAGGCCGCAGACCGTCTGCTCCTTTCTCAGCCTGCGCTGAGCCGACAGTTGAAACGAGTCGAAGAAAGCCTCGACGCAAAACTCTTTGCACGTGAGCAAAACGAAATGCGCCTGACCGATGCCGGAAAAATATATGTAAACGGTGCTCGCTCCATCCAGAACATTTATGAGCGCGCACTGAATGATATCCGAAAGCTCTCCCAGTCCGGCAGACATCAGATCACCTTTATCTACAATAATATCCTGCTGCCGGATTTTTCCACGGAGATTCTGCCGGATTTCCGCAAGCTGCACCCGGATATTGTACTCAGCACCATCAACGGAAACGCATCTGTTGCAAAGGACTACCTCTCCAACGGCATGGCCGATCTTGCTGTCGTTGCGACCGGGGAAGCCGGTCACAGTATGCTGGAATTTCTTCCTCTGCGCGAAGAGGAACTGATGCTTGCCCTTCCGGAAACCCATCCGGTTATTCCTGATTTTGAACAACATGGTGCTGATTTATCCATGCTTTCCGGAGAACCCTTTATCCTGAACCAGCACAACAGTTTCTTTCACAGCCTTGAGCAAAACATTCTGGCCGGACTTTCTTTTCTACCAGACATTCTGTGCGAGATCAGTGATATCAACGCATCAGGAAACATGGTTGCAAACGGAAAAGGCATTGCCTTTCTCCCGCGCTCTGCCGATGGACAGCTCCATGGCTGCAGGCTCTTTTCCCTTAAGCCACGGGTTACCTTTCAGATTGTCATTGCCTATTCCAAAAGCAATGTTTTAACAAAGCCGGTACGTGATCTGATCCTGCTGCTTTTAAAGCAGGCCGAGAGTCGGCAAACAGCATAAACCTGCTTATCTGTATAACTTAATGGTGTTGTAGATCTGCTCATCGTTCTTAGCAGAATCCTCTGCGTTTAAGTAGTACGGCATCATATCTACGTTAGCAACACCCTCAGCTGCTGCCTCTGCCTCAGTCTTGTCTACTGCTGCCGGAGCTGCGGTAGTCTCAGCCGGCTTGCTGCTGCAAAAAGTTTTTTCTTCATAATAATACTTCTCCTTGTTTATATCTTACCGCCAAACCCTTTCGGGATTTTCTTACCGTACCAGTGCCGGTTTCTTGGAATCGAACTTCCAGTTCGGGATTAAATACTGCATAGCTATTGCGTCATCACGGTCGTGAGTCGGCAGAGAGTTATACAGCTTGTTTGCTTCCATAACGCGGTCCATATTGATGGTAACACCAAGACCCGGCTTCTTCGGAACCTGCAGATATCCGTCTACGATCTGCGGAGTATCGTTTAAGAGGTTCTGACCATCCTGCCAGATCCAGTGGGTATCCAACGCAGTCGGGTTGCCCGGTGCTGCTGCTGCCACATGAGCGAATGCAGTCAGGGTGATATCAAAGTGGTTGTTGGAGTGGCTGCCCCAGGTCAGGCCCCAGTCATTTAAGATCTGAGCCATGCGGACGCTTCCTCCGAATCCCCAGAAGTGCGGATCTGCAAGCACGATGTCCACAGACTTCAGTGCTGCCGCATGATAGAACTGTCTCCAGTCGGTTGCGATCATGTTGGTAGCCACCGGCAAGTTTACCTTGTTCTTGAATTCAGCCATGATCTCACGGCTGCTGAATCCGGACTCCGGACCACACGGATCCTCGATATATGTAAGAACACCTTCCATCGGCTTGCACAGCTCAATGGCCTCTGCCAGGCTCCATGCGCCGTTCGGGTCAATGTTGATACGTCCGTTCGGGAATGCTTTTTTCAGTGCGCGGATTGCTTCCATCTCCTCAGAGCCCTTCAGCACACCGCCTTTTAATTTGAAGTTGCGGAAGCCGTACTTCTCATGAAGAATCTGCGCCTGCTCCACAATGCGTTCCGGTGTCAGCATTTCCTGACGACGAAGCCTGAACCACGGGTCAGAGCTGTCGCTCTCATCTAAGTAGTTCAGCTCCTTTGCCTTGTTCTTGTCGCTGACATAGAACAGATAGCCAAGGGTCTCAACCTGATCTCTCTGCTTGCCGTCGCCTAACAGCTCGCACATCGGCAGATCTAAGTACTGGCCCAGTAAGTCAAGCAGTGCACACTCAATCGCCCATTCTGCTTTTACGACGAATTTCAGTTTACTGATATCCAGGCTCTGGATACCCTCACCGTCGTCCTCTTTTGCTCTCTTGGAAGCTTTGTGGATGCTGTCCAGGATTGCGCGGTATTTGCCAACCTGCTGGCCAACAACTAGCGGAATACAGCTCTTTAACGCGTCGCAGGTATAGTCGCCGCCGTGGATCTCACCGATACCGGTGTGGCCTGCACTGTCCTTTAAGATAACCAGGTTTCTGGTAAAGTACGGTGCGTGGCATCCACTTAAGGTCATGAGCATGCTGTCATATCCGGCTACCGGAATAACCTGCATCTCGGTTACTGTAGGTGTCCCTTTACTCATATTGTCCTCCTCTTGCCGGAGCTTAACATTTTTCTGTTATCCAAGTCTCTGTTTCATGCGATTTTTTAACGCAGGATGTAAAAAAATAGCTCCACGCAATTTTTTTGTTCATAGTTATACTCTAATGATAAAAGCTTCTGAATAATCTGTCCAATATTTATAAATGATTGCTGTGATTATTTTTTCTAATAGCAGTAAAACTTTTTACTTTCTTTTTCATTTAAGCTATAATAAGAAGCAGCTCATGAATTGCAAAACGTACAAATGGAGGTTTTCTTTTGGATGTCAAATACTTAAACTATATTCTGGCCATTGCCAACCGGCACAATATGACAAAAGCGGCAGAAGACCTGTTTGTCTCTCAGTCCTCCCTGAGTCAGTATCTTTCCAGACTGGAGCAGGCGCTCGGCACACCTCTTTTTATCCGGTCCAAGGGTGAGCTGAGCCTGACGTCTGCCGGTGTGCTGTATGTAGAGGCTGCCCAGAAGGTTGTAAAGATCCAGAAGGATCTGTATCAGAACATTGCGGCACTGAGCCAGAAAGGCCGTATCCGTGTTGGAGTCACTTCCAACTGGGGGCTTCGCATGCTGGCTGAAATCATCCCGTTATTCCGTGAACAGTATCCGGGAATCATCATTGAAATTACAGAAACCAGCCTGCCTGCCTTCAAAAAGGCACTGACCGAAGGTACCCTGGATGTCGGTCTGGCCGCTGACGCAAGCACAGTTCACTACGGCAGCCTTGTGCAGGTACTTCGCGAGGAAGAAGTGTTCCTTGCCATATCCATGTTTCACCCGTACGCGCTGACGCATCCATCCGGAACACCGATTACTGCTGAGGAAGTAAAAGCAAACTTTGCAGGCGACAACCTTTTATTGTCCAAAAAGGGAGCCTCCCTGCGCATGATCGGCGACCAGTTCTTCGACTCCTGCGGCTTTGAACCTGTTGCCGTGTGTGAGACCAACAATATTTCCGCCACACGCAGTATGGTAGCCCAGAATGCCGGTGTCGCATTTATATCCGAGTCCTGCTCTGTCAACCGCGACCACATCGCCTACTACCCGCTCTCCCCGGCTATGAAGCGCTTAAACCTTGTGGTACGCCAGAAGGACTGGGTGTTAAACGAGCCGGAACAGGCCTTCATGGATCATATTTTAAATTATTTCAACCAGAATACCGAACACCCTTATCTGGCGGAAAAAAATTCCATTTCTTTCTGACAGCAAAACGAGCCGCTATCAGGAAATCACTTGCCTGATAGCCATTTCACAACCTCTGTTCGGTCTGAAGCCATAGCTTCCACCCGAAAATATCGGTTCACACATCAGACTTTTAGCGACATGCGCCGCAAGGCGCACTGCAAAAGCCGTCCACGCAGTTTCCCACGTGGACGGCTTTCTTATATCGTATTCAATTAAGCATTAGCTTTTTTTGCAGCTTCTTTTTTCTTAGTGTTTCTGTCATCGTAGATTGCGTATGCAATGGAAGCGATGATCAGTACCCAGATAAAGAGACCGATCGGTCTGGAGAAGAATACGCCAAGGCTTCCGTTTGCTGCGGATACAGACTGAATGAAGTAGTTCTCAAGATCTTTACCAAGGATGAAACCAATCAGGTAGCAGGATGCCGGAATCTTGATCTTGCCAAAGATGTAACCAACCACACCAAAGATGAGCAGTGCCCATACATCGAAGATACGGCCATTCTTGGTTGCATATGCACCAACGATACAGATCATGATGATAACCGGGTACATTCTCTGACGCGGAATGTAGATGATCTTGCTGATCCACTTGATCGGGTAGAACATGCAGAGGAACATCAGGATGTTACAGCATAACAGCGCGATCAGAATGGTGTTCCAGGTTTCCGGGTGCTGGGTGATGAACAGCGGTCCTACCTGTACACCCTGCAGCATGAATGCACTGATCAGGACTGCGGTAGTAGAGTCTCCAGGGATACCAAGGCTTAACAGCGGGATCAGTGCGCCACCGGTCAGACCGTTGTTGGAAGACTCGGATGCAACCAGACCTTCTGCAACACCGGTACCTAAGAGCTCCGGATGTTTGGAGAAGTTCTTTGCCTGTGCATAAGCCAGAATGGAAGCAGCGGATCCGCCTACACCCGGAAGTACACCCATGAAGGTACCGATTAAGGAAGAACGAACCAGGTTAATACCCTGACCCTTGAAATCTTTAAAGGAAAAGGTAGACTTACCGTCCATCTCACCGTCAACTTTGTCAATTTTGAAGCGCATGCCTTCCTCTGCCTCTTCAAAGATCTGAGCAATTGCAAACAGACCGATCAGAACCGGAAGCAGCTGGAAGCCGTCCTGCATTTTGGACTTAAACATAGCCGGAACCATACGATATGCGTTGTTTACGCTGAACATACCGATCAGGCTGGTCAGTACGCCAAGGAAACCGGCAAATACACCACGAAGCATCTGCCCCTTGGACAGAGCTGCGATAACCGTCAGTGCAAACAGGATGATGAGGAACTTCTCAACGGCACTGAACTTCAGTGCAGCTGCACTTAAAAGCGGGGTGAACAGCCACAGGCAGATCAGGGAAATAAGGCCACCAACAAAGCTGGAAAGAATACCAATCTTCAAGGCTCTCTCACCCTCACCGCGTTTTGCCATCGGGTAACCATCGAAGGTCGTGGTGATGGAAGACGGGGTACCCGGAATATTGATCAGGATAGCCGGAACAAGTCCGCCGGAAATACCTCCTACATACAGACCAAGCAGCAGATACAGGGCCATCTCAAGATCATATGCGTAGGTCATCGGCAGGAAAACTGCTACTGCCATGGTTGCGGTCATGCCAGGAATCGCACCGAACACGATACCAGCCACAACACCAAGTGCTGCAATCAGAATATGAGCAATTGAAATCATTTATGTTTTCCTCCCTTCTTTAATATAAAGTGAATCCGAACTGCGGGAATGCCATGGTGCAGATACCGCTCGGCAGGGTGATGTTAAATACAACACCGAACAGTACGGCAATTGCAAGGGAACTTACCAGTGCAATGATGATGCTGACTACCAGAGACTTTGGTGCTACTCCTGCATAAAGTACATTAAACAGGAACACGAAGATAATACTGGATACGGTAAAACCAATCACATTCAGACATGCAATAAATGCAATGAATAACACCAGGGTACCGAACAGTTTTACATAGTCGCAGTTGTCAATGAAGAATTTGCCCGGTTTCTTGAAGAACGGCTCACCGTTTTTCACACGAGCCATGCCCTCAGTCAAAATGATGGCTGCCAGGAGCACAACCAGAATTCCCATGACAATGTGAGGAACGATCCAATGCTGAGTTGAATAAACGACCTGAATCATAGTTATCCCTTCCCTTTTCTTAAAATATTTTCAGATAAAATATGCCCTGCACACACTCCATGCTGAATGCAAGCCTGCGCAGGGCACTGTTCAATTCTTATTTGTCCTGTATCAGACCAATTACTGAGTCAGGGTATCCAGAGACGGAGCCTTCTCGATCAGGGACTTACACATCTCACGCTTGTTGTAGATGAATTCCTTGGAAGCCTCTACACCAACTTCGTCAGCAGTCAGAGTGTTGTAGTACAGCTTCTGCATATCTGCGATAAAATCCGGATCCTCAGTAACTTTCTTCATAGCTGCCTCGTACTCAGCAAGTACGCTTGCATCCATGTCTTTCGGGAAGTACATGCAGAAATCTTTTGCAAACTCGAACGGCTCACCCTCGAAGGTAACGCCATCTTTTGCCATGGAATCAATCTCTACACCGTTAACCTCACCACAGGAACCAAACATGGTCATCTTTAACTGATCTTCAACACCATCCTTGGTGTACTGCTCAAATGCGGAAGTATCACCGTAGATAACATCTGCATTACGATCCCACAGTCTCTGCAGTTTCTCAGCGGTGGTACCGCCAACGATTGCTTTGATACGGTTTGCTACATCATCGCCGTAGGTATCTTTTACGTACAGATAGTAAGCAACGAATGCCAGATGAGAGGTTGCGCCGGACTCAATGTTAAAGGATACGGTTGCATCCGGGTTGTCCTGCAGGTATTTGGTAACATCGCTTAAGTTATTCCAGCCCTTCTCAGCTGCTGCACCGAAGCATGCGCCCGGGTTCTGGCCGATACGCGGACCAACAGTCATATTCTCCAGAGCATACTGCTCATCAACAGAACCAAACAGAACGCTTAAGAAAGTCATGTCATGGAACATCATAACAGTCTTGCCGTCACCCTTTGCATTCTGCATCTCGTCCAGAGCTGCTGCGTTACCGATTGCATCAACCTTACCGTTGAAGCCCATCTCTTTGCTTAAGTAACGGGTTACCAGATCTGCGATCATATAAGAGTCACCGGAAGTAGAAGTAGAACCGATTACGACACGAACGTTCTGGCCCTTTAAGCTGCTCTCGCCGCCGCCAACGTTTGCTGCCTCGGTCTCTGCTGCTGCCTCGGTCTCTGCTGCTGCCTCACTGCCGCCCTGAGCTGCTGCAGCGGTGGTCTCTGTAGCTGCCTTGCTTCCGCAGCCTGCCATGGACATAACCATTGCTGCCGCTGCTACAACTGCTGTTGCTTTTTTGAATACTTTTCTCATTTTCCTTCTCCCTTCATAAATGTAAAAATGAAAAGTTTTATTTAATATCTTGACCTTCTTCCGTTCTGTTCCTGCGCGGTCACCGGAATCGGAGAGGGGATATTCTTAAAAAATTCTAAAAATGATGATTTATCTTTTCTTAGCAAATTTTATCATCTTTTAACGATATATTTATCATATCGCATAGTCTTTTTTTCGTAAAATACTATATTTTTAGTTGTCTCTAAATTTTTCTTATGGTATTTTGCCTGACATAAAGATGCTGTTCATTTTTTGTTTAGATTCTGTTAATAATTATATTATCATTTTCACTCAAAGTAAATTTAATTTTTCTATGAGTTCCATTAATTTTGTTAAGTGTGTATACACAAAAAAACAGGAACTTTTTCAAAGGAAAGTTCCTGTTTTTTCTATGGGGGTATGTAATTGTAACGGTCGTTTTAAGCGTTTTGCGTCTTTGCTTTTTTCTTGGTGTTTCTGTCATCATAGATTGCATACGCAATAGAGATGATGATCAGCAGCCAGATGAAAAGGCCGATCGGTCTGGAGAAAAATACGCCAAGGCTTCCGTTTGATGCGGATACAGACTGAATAAAATAATTCTCAAGGTCTTTACCAAGGATGAAACCGATCAGATAGCAGGATGCCGGAATCTTGATCTTGCCAAAGATATAACCAATCACACCGAAGATGAGCAGTGCCCATACATCGAAGATACGGCCATTCTTGGTTGCATATGCACCAACGATACAGATCATGATGATAACCGGGTACATTCTCTGACGCGGAATGTAGATGATCTTGCTGATCCACTTGATCGGGTAGAACATGCAGATAAACATCAGGATGTTGCAGCATAACAGCGCGATCAGAATGCTGTTCCAGGTTTCCGGATTCTGGGTGATGAACAGCGGTCCTACCTGTACGCCCTGCAGCATAAATGCACTGATCAGGACAGCAGTAGTAGAGTCACCAGGAATACCAAGGCTTAACAGCGGGATCAGCGCACCGCCGGTCAGGCCGTTGTTGGAGGTCTCAGAAGCTACCAGCCCCTCTGCCACACCGGTACCTAAGAGTTCCGGATGTTTGGAGAAGTTCTTTGCCTGCGCGTAAGCCAGAATGGAAGCAGCGGAACCGCCCACACCCGGAAGCACACCCATGAAAGTACCGATCAGCGCAGAACGAACCAGGTTCACGCCCTGTCCTTTAAAATCCTTCAGAGAGAATTTGGTGTTGCCGTTCATTTCGCCGTCAACTTTTTCAATCTTGAAGCGCATGCCTTCCTCTGCCTCTTCAAAAATCTGAGCGATCGCAAACAGACCAATCAGAACCGGAAGCAGCTGGAAGCCGTCCTGCATTTTGGACTTGAACATAGCCGGAACCATACGGTAAGCGTTATTTACGCTGAACATACCGATCAGGCTGGTCAGTACGCCAAGGAAACCGGCAAATACGCCACGAAGCATCTGGCCCTTGGACAGAGCTGCGATAACCGTCAGCGCAAACAGGATAATAAGGAATTTCTCGACAGCGCTGAATTTCAGGGCTGCGGCACTTAACATCGGAGTGAACAGCCACAGACAGATCAGAGAGATCATACCGCCGATAAAGCTGGACAGGATACCGATTTTCAGGGCTCTTTCGCCCTCGCCGCGTTTTGCCATCGGATAACCATCAAAGGTGGTCGTGATAGAAGACGGAGTTCCCGGAATATTGATCAGGATTGCCGGAACCAGTCCGCCGGAAATACCGCCGACATACAGGCCAAGCAGCAGATACAGCGCCATATTCAGGTCATATGCGTAGGTCATCGGCAGGAATACGGCTACCGCCATGGTAGCAGTCATTCCAGGGATTGCACCGAATATGATACCTGCTACCACGCCAAGCAGTGCGATAAGTACATGAGCAATTGAAATCATAATCATGCTCTCCTTTCCTTAATATATTGTAAAGCCCCAGTTTGGGAACGGTATAGTGCAGATTCCGCTTGGGAGGGTAATATTGAAGATGACACCAAACATCACTGCGATTACTACAGAACTGATCACCGCAATCAGAATACTGATAAGCAGGGATTTTGGTGCAGTTCCTGCATATAACACATTAAACAGGAATACAAAAATGATGCTGGTGATGGTAAAGCCAATCACATTCAGACAGGCAATGTAGCCGATGAACAGGATCAAAGTGCCGAACAGCTTTACATAGTCACAGTTATCCTTGAAGAATTTACCGGGCTTTTTAAAAAACGGCTCGCCCACTTTCACCCGGGCCATGCCCTCTGTAATGATGATCGCTGCCAGAAAGACGATCAGGATTCCGATCACAATCTTCGGCACGATCCAGTGCTGTGTAGAATAAACAATATGGATCATAGTTTCCCCTTTCCGCCCCGCCGGACATTACTCCAGCGGGACCTTCCTTTTCAATGACGTTATATTTACTGGGTCAGGGTATCGAGAGACGGTGCCTTCTCGATCAGTTCTTTACACATATCACGCTTGTTGTAGATGAATTCCTTGGATGCCTCTACACCAACCTCATCTGCGCTCAGAGCGTTGTAGTACAGCTTCTCCATATCTGCTATAAAAGCAGGATCCTCGGTCACCTTCTGCATAGCTGCCTCATACTCGGCCAGTACATTGGCATCCATGTCTTTCGGGAAGTACATGCAGAAATCCTTTGCAAACTCAAACGGCTTGCCGTTGAAGGTAATGCCATCTTTTGCCATGGAATCGATTGCTACACCTTTCACCTCACCACAGGAACCAAACATGGTCATCTTTAACTGATCTTCAACACCATCCTTTGTGTACTGCTCAAATGCGGAAGTATCACCGTAGATAACATCTGCGTTACGATCCCACAATCTCTGCAGTTTCTCAGCGGTGGTACCGCCAACGATTGCTTTAATACGGCCTGCTACGTCATCACCGTAGGTATCTTTTACATACAGATAGTAAGCAACGAATGCCAGATGAGAGGTTGCACCGGACTCGATATTAAAGGATACAGTCGCATCCGGGTTGTCCTGCAGGTATTTGGTAATATCACTTAAGTTGTTCCAGCCCTTCTCGGCTGCTGCACCGAAGCATGCGCCCGGGTTCTGGCCGATACGCGGGCCAACAGTCATGTTCTCCAGCACATACTGCTCATCAACAGAACCGAACAGAACGCTTAAGAAAGTCATGTCATGGAACATCATCACAGTCTTGCCGTCACCCTTTGCATTCTGCATCTCATCCAGAGCTGCTGCGTTGCCGATTGCATCAACCTTGCCGTTAAAGCCCATTTCCTTGCTTAAATAACGGGTTACCAGGTCTGCAATCATATAGGAATCACCAGAAGTAGATGTAGAACCAATAACTACACGGACATTCTGTCCTTTTAAGCTGCTGTTTCCGCCGCCAACATTCGCTCCGGCATCTGCTGCAGCCTCAGAGCTGTTTTCACTGTTTCCGCTATCTGCTGCAGGAGCCTCTGTTTTCCCTCCGCAGCCTGCCATGGAAATCACCATAGCTGCAGACGCCGCAACTGCCAATACTTTTTTTAATGTCTTTTTCATCTTTTTCTCCCTTCCTGTTAAGAAAAATTTTAATATCTTCACCTTTCGAAACAACTGTGCTAGAATGAATACACAATTTTTTCGAAAGGAGATATTCACAAATGATTTCAGAAGATCTGAAACTTGTCACACGGTACTACCGCCAGTTCCGGCTGTGTGTACTCGCTATGCTGTTATTTCTGGTTGCCACCCTAGCCGTGATGTTTATCAAGCGGCCACTGGTTTTCGCCATGCTGGCCATTGCTGTATTGTTCCACCTGTTTGTACTCCGGCCAAAGCAGAAGGCCTATGCCGATGCGTTTTCAAAAGCGAATCTGCGCCAGACCATTTGCAAAAGGCTCGGCACTGACACCATTCTGGAAAAAGCTCACCAGAACATCAACGAGGAAACCATTGAACAGGCCCGCCTTATGCCGGGCGGCAGTGAAAAATCTGCCCCGCTTTTCCGCTGGGAAGTAAGCGGCACCATCAAAGGAATTCCGGTCACGCTCTGCGACACTACCATTCCCCAGAGCTTCAGGCTGGCTGAAAAAGGCAAACCCCGCGTCCACTTCAACGCCGGTGTCTGGGCTCATATCACACTGCCGTCGGACTCCGGAATGCATTTTCGTTTGTTAGACGAAACCTCCGTTCCGACTCCGATCCGTATGGAGTACTTCTCAAAGAGCATTCGCTATGAAAACGCTCCGCTTGAAGATCGTGATCTGAAAACACACTGCGTTCTTTATCGTCCTATGGGAACGGAACAGCAGCCGTCTTACTCCTTCTGCAAGAGCTTAAAGGCTCTCATGAAGTACACTCCAGGTTATGTTGCGGTAAGCGTTCACGGTTCGTCCATGGATGTATTCATCCGCGGACGGTTTCTGACCCGCACACTTCCGCTGACTCAGAAACCAACTCAGCAGCTGTTAGAGTTTGATCCCTTTCCTGAGCTTTCTTACCTGGCTGATCTTGCCAGATCCGTCTTTTAAGACGGGTCTGACAAGATTTCTTAACGGCCATCTTTACGCTTTTTTAATGTCGACAAAGATTTTCTTTGCATCTTTTTAATAATTCTGCACAAATTATTATCATTTCATCTGGCATATTTTGATTATATTGCATAATTCTCGATAGGTAAAATACATATATTTTAGTTTTCTCTAAATTATTTTTATACTAAATTGTCATTCCTGATTTAACGTGGTATAATACCTCATGGATAGAATTGTTTCTTTACTGATTTACCGTTTTCGGAAATCCCTTCAACATCATGCAGGAGAACACCCTATGGATTTAAAACAGATTGAATATATTTTGAAAATTGCAGAAGAGAATAATATTACTCATGCAGCAGAAAAGCTGTTCATTACTCAGCCTGCATTAAACCAGCAGCTTCTGAAGCTGGAAAAAGAACTGGGCACCCCTCTGTTTCACCGTTCCCGCTCCAACTGGAGACTGACCGAAGCAGGGGAAATCTATGTACGCAACGCCAAACAGATTCTTCAGATTAAAAAGAATACCTACGAGCAAATCCGGGATGTAGCCAACCGGCAAAAGGGCATCCTTTCCATCGGCTTTACTCCCGGGCGCGGTGTTGCCATCTTTGGTAATGTCTACCCAATCTTTCACCATGAATTTCCGGACATCACCGTGGTTCCGGTAGAGAAACGCGTAAAAGAGATGCAGAGCATGATTGCCGGAGACCAGCTGGATGTCGCCTTTATGACCTTAAACGAATACGACCGCACCAAGGACAACTACATCAGTCTTTCCAATGAGGAAATTCTTCTGGGTGTCCCGGACGGGCATCCCATCTGCCAGTCTGCCACTCCCTCGCCTGGCCATCCCTGGCCAATTCTGGATCTGAATCTGCTGAAATATGAGCCTTTTGTGCTCATGGACAAAAAATCCACCATGTGCAGTCTGGTCGAACGCATCTTCCAGGAATCCGGCTTTGAGCCCAATATTCTGTTCGAGACCCAGAACAACAACACGATTTTAACCATGATCCGTGCAAAAATCTGCTGCGGACTCATCCCGGCTTACTACGTACAGGGAGACATATCCGGAATTTCCGTTTTCTCCATGCCGGCCCACCCCTGCTGGCAGATTGCGGCCAGCTATAAAAAAGGGCGCTACTTAAGCCAGGCAGCGCAGCGGTTTATTGAAATCGCAAAAACATTCTATATATGCTAAAAAAGAGACAGGATATGCCGAACACATTTCAACATATCCTGTCTCTTTTCTAGCAATGCTATCAATGATAATCTATCAGCGCATCTGACGCATAGCCTCATGCAGACATGCATAGCTCTCTTCGCTCTTCTCTACATACGGAGAATCGATAAGGTAATCCTCCAGGAGCTTTAAGTTCTCATCGGTACTCTCTACTCCCAGTTCATCAAAGGTCAGCGGCATATCCATGGATTTCATGTAAGCCTTTAACTGCTCCTTCTCCTCGATCAGGTGGTTGTAGTACAGCTGTGCAAACAGACCGACTGCAACGATTTCACCGTGCAGTGCCTTCTTAGCCTCCTGGGTGAAGAAGGTACGGGTTCCATCGTAAATCATGTGTGCCAGGGCAGACTGGCTAAAGCTCTTGGTGATGTTTGCAATCACACCGGTAACTGCGATATTGACAAAAGCAACTTCCTCTAACACCTTGGTTACCTTGTGCTGGCGGTTATCCTCAATTGCCTGCTGGCCATATTTTTCCAGAACCTCATAGGTATTCTCAGCCATTTTGAAAGCCATATACAGATCGTACGGGTTGTCCTCCAGTCTCATGACCGGCTTACCATTCTGGATCTCAATGCGTTTTGCCATAGCATCCAGGATACCGGCTGCATTGTAGCGGATCGGGCACTGTGCGATCACATCCATATCAACCAGTACTGCGTCAATCTCATGCTCATATCTCCAGCAGTTTTTCTTTGCGCCTTCCGGTGTATACATCACACTCATGGTGGTGAACGGTGCGCAGGTAGACATGGAGGTCGGGATATTGACTACACCAAGCCCTGCTGACTCGCCCACAGCCTTTGCAAAGTCCATGATCTTTCCGCCGCCGATGCCGACAACCTCATCACAGCCTGCTGCCAGACACTTATCACCGTATTCCTTTGCTCCTTCGTAGCTGCATGCTCCCTCATAAATCTCAACCACATATTCCAGTCCTGCTTTTTCAAATCCAGGAATCAGGCGTTCTTTGACTGCTGCAAACGCACGCGGACCTGCAACGATATAAGCTTTTTTGCCAAAACGCTTTACTTCCTCACCACACTGCTCCAAGAGGCCCTGCTCCTGGCGGTATCTTCCTGCTCCAAATTTGATTGCGGTATCTAATACGATTTTTTCCATTTTTCTCTACCCCTATCCTGTGTTGTTATGTTGCTTTTTGTTTCTGTAATGATTATAACGTTCTTACTATTATAAGTAAAACTCATAGTTTTTAGAATTCTCTAATTAATTCTTTGTGCTGTTTGCATACAAAAAGGAGACCCTGCTTCTTGCTGGATCTCCCTCTTTCTCATTTCATATTTTCCGGATATTGAAATGGCTTATTTATCCAGCTTCACCGGAGTAATCACGTTGCCATTCTCATCAAACTCCATGGCCTTCGGCTCGTCCAGTGCTTCCACACCAGGATACTTGCCGTTCCTGACATCTTCATAGTAAGACTCAGAGAGCATGATCTCACCGATGTGAAGACTGTTTGCGATACGCACCATTCTTGCATGCTCGCGGTCGATCTTGTTGCAGGTGCGGACGCAGATCTGCATTGCCTCTTTGTCATTTGCCACGATACATGGAATCCGTGCGGATGCCAGTACAGTGCTGGTGATGCAGTTCGGGTACATCTTTTCTACATCCATCTCATCGAATATCTTCTTCGTGATGGCTGATGCAAGGCCGCAGCCCAGGGCATTGCCATGGGATGCCTCGCTTAAGTTCAGGAAGCAGGTACGCTGTACCTTGATACCACCGGTTGCGTACGGAGTGGAGAAGGTTCCAGTGATATTCGGATCAACGCCGGTACCACTGAAGTTCTTACCGACTTCATCAACAACCAGAACATCTGTCTCTTCTACCAGCAGCTTCGGCATATTGGAAAAAGCGAACTTTAACAGCTCCGGCTCTCTGGTCATGATGTCTTTTGCCAGGATTGCTTCGATCTTGCAGGTTTCATCATAGGCATTCTCGATACAGGGAATTGCAAAAAGAATCTTTGCCTTCTCCAGAACTACCTTCGCCATGGTCGGAATGTTTTTGGAGATAACATCCATACCATCGGTATGTACCAGAGAAGCTCCCTTCTGCTTGCCCAGGCCTACGGTCATCATCTTGCACGGGCCGCTCTCGTATGGACCGCGGAACGCATTGTGCGGTTTTAAACGGCAGGAAACGATGATACCATCTGCCTCATAAGCATTTTTATCCAGATATACCGTTCTTCCGCGCTCAGAAACGCCCAGCTCTACGACTTCCATGGAAGACTTAATCGGGCAGCCCATAGTTTCCGGAGTGATGTTGTAGCCGGCCAGAATCTCCAGCTGACCCTCAGCAGTCGCTCCGCCATGGCTTCCCATAGCCGGTACGATGAACGGATGCGCACCCTTGGCCTTTACGAAATCTACAATCGCTTTGGTAATGATGTCAACATTGCGAATTCCGCGGCTTCCTGCAGTAATCGCAATCTCCATGCCCGGTTTGATGAGGGAAGAAAACTGCTCCTGTCCCATCTCACGATTTACCACCTCCGGAATGTCCTCCGGTCGTATCATCTCTCTTGGGAATGTCTGTCTTGCATGGAACATTTTCGGAATGCTCACATCATGTAATAACTCTGAAACTTTTCCGTTTGACTGAATTTCTTTCATCGCAACCTCCTGATTTATATAAAAAACATGGTCTGTTTCTATGCCTTACCGGCCACAAAAGAACGTCAGCAGTTCTTGTTCTTTCTTCTGATAATCTCATCATATCAGCCCAACATATGAAAGTAAATTTAAACCTTTTTTTGTTTTATTTAGTTTTTCTAAATATAAATCTTGCCGGTTCTGTTTTTACCGATTATACTGATTCTATACTTTCCATAAAGTCTCTGACCAAGAAAGGAGCTGTATCTCATATGAACCTCAAAGAAATTGAATATATCGTCACCATTGCCGAAGAACAGAAACTGAACCGTGCTGCTGAAAAACTTTTTGTCACCCCATCTGCCCTGACCCAGCAAGTAGCCAATCTGGAACGCGAGATCGGGGCTCCGCTCTTCTACCGCTCCCGAAACGGCTGGACTCCCACCGAAGCCGGAAACATATACCTGACCTCAGCCCGGGAGATTCTGCAAATCCGCTCCGAAACAGATAAGCGCCTCCAGGATCTGGTAAATGCCCGGCGCGGCACCCTCACAGTCGGCATTACTTCCGAGCACGGAAGTTCCATGTTCACCCAAATCTATCCGCTGTTCCATCAGGATTATCCGGAAGTAACCATTAACATTTACGAAAATAATGTGCGTGACCAGCAGCAGATGCTGCGAAACGGTGAACTGGATCTGGCCTTCCTTACATTATCCGAGGAGCAGCGCACCGATGATATTTACACCCTGTTAGCAAAAGAAGAACTGCTTCTGGCTATTCCAGCCGGACATCCGGCCTGCCAGTATGCCCGGAAAACCGAAAAGAGCCGCTATGCAGAGCTAGATATCTCTATTCTGCATAACGACCCTTTTGCCATGATGTACAAACAGTCTACCATGTTCCGTATGCTGGCTGAGCATTTTGAAAGCTGCGGATTTTCTCCCAGAACCCTGTTCTATACCCAGCGTTCTGTCAATGCCCTGGAAATGGTCTCCGCCAACATCTGCTGTACCGTAGTTCCTGCATTTTTCGCTGCAGGTGCCCACCGCAGCACCTTTGACAATGTAGCATTCTTCTCCATGCCGCCACATCCGGTATGGGATATCACTGTCAGCTGCAAACGTGGCAGTTACCTGACAGATGCCGCCCATGCCTTTATCAAGCTGGCGAAGGATTACTGGGGAACTCTGAAACTGCGTTAGGCCTGCGCGCCTCTGCCAGTTCTCTGCGCATGTATTTGTCCATCGCATCGTCTGTCATCTTGGCATAGGCTGCTGCCTGCACCGGAGTCGGATCCATTCCGGTCTTATTACCATCCTCATCAAAGAGAATTCTGTATACAAGGATGAATATGGGATTTCTGATTGCTGATTACTTTGTCATATCATATTCTGATTTCCTCCGTTGCCATCACGACCCTGCATTTCTTCCGGTTGCATGCAATTCCGTATTTCAGGATCTTATGGATCCCATCCTGCAGGAGGGATTCTTCATACTGCTTGTCAATGATCTGCCTCAGTGCCTTCTGGCATTCCTGTTCCTCGCGTCCCGGTTCCGCATACTTTACCTCTATCACTATTCCGAGATCGGCATCATCAATCCGAATGGAAATATCACTGAATCCATCTCCTGACTCCTGATTTGAGCGGACAGACCAGCCGCCTTTGAAGCTCAGAATTCCCAGCAGAATTCCATGATAAAAGTTTTCCTTTGCCGGTTTCCGCACAAAGGTATCACGGACACTGATGGTTTTCTTCAGATACTCTGTCAAGACAGATTCCACGGTTTCCGGATTTCCGCAGAGCAGCGCATTGCAAAATTTATTTACCATTCCGCCATCCTGCTCCACGCTTTCCTGAAACAGCTCCAGCACCTGACGGATCATGATTTCACGGACTTCACGGTTGGGAATAGCCAGATTATAACGGTTTCCATCCGACTTTCCACGCTGTGTCAGGTATCCGGTCATAAACAGAGTGCTCCACAAATTGTCCATAGAAGAATACAGATCCTGATAGGTCAGTTCCTGATTAATTTCCTTCTGGACCGTATCTCCACTGATCAGACTTTCCAGCTCCAGCTTCGTCAGCTTCTTTTCCGTTCCCATTTCCTCAATGAAATGCCGCAGGATCGTATTTCCACTGGTATTGATCCAGTAATTCTGCGGTGGAAGATCCGGTTCCAGCCGATGATCGCCGCAGTAATTGATCACATCCCACGGACAATAAACCTCTGTATTTCCGAACTGATAACCATCATACCATGACTTCACGGTTTCATAATGCTCATCCAGATCATAATAATGAAGCATTGCCACTACTTCTTTATCCGTAAAACCGAAAAACTCATCAAAGGCCGGATTGGTAAACGGATATACTTTAAAATTGTTCAGACCGGTAAAAATACTTTCCTTCGCAATCCGCAGACACCCGGTGAGAACTGCAAATTTGAGGTTTTCATTGGTTTTCAGTGCATTTCCCATAAGTCCGCGGATCAAAGATACCATCTCATCGTAATAACCATTCTGAAAAGCCTTGTCAAGCGGTACATCATATTCGTCTACCAGAAGAATAACCGGAATTCCATAATGCTTCTTTAACAGTGCGGACAGAAGTTTTAAGCTTGCTGTCAGAAGATCTTCCGACATTGCATACATGTCATTCCCAGCCTGACCGATTTCAATCAGTTTTTCATAAATCTGCTTTTCTTCCAGCGTCAGCTGCTCACTCTGCTTCAGAAAGGAAAAGCGCATTGCCTCATTTCCAATAATGATCTTAAGTGCAGCCCGGGCTGCCTCAAACGTGCTTCCGTCTACACCCTTTAAGCTGACAGAAATAACCGGATATTTTCCCATGTACTGCTCACACAGATCCATCTTCCCGGCAATATTCAGTCCTTCAAACAAAATCCGGTCACAGCCAAGCTCAAAAAAGCTCTGCAGCATGCTCATGTTCAGCGACTTGCCAAATCTCCTTGGGCGCGGAAACAGATTCACGGCACTGCCAAGATCCAGAAGCTGGGCGATCAGCCCGGTTTTATCAACATAGTAATAATTCTCCCGCCGGATCTGTTTAAAGCTTTCCAGTCCAACTGGAAGTTTCATCTTTCCTGCCATAGCTGCCTCCAATCCTGCTTTTTAGTCTTTATACTCATTATACCATCGGTTCCCAGGTCCCACAAGCACCGAAAGGAGCCGCAAAAGCGGCTCCTTTCGACAAAGCTTTCTCTTCTGTTATTCTGCTTCCACCGTTCTGGTCACAATGACATTGCTTCCCAGTCCCAGCACATTTTCAATCACGACCTCACCCTCATGAACCGGCGCGGTGCGTTTCACTTTTCGGATCTCATTCATAACGTCAAAGATCTTAGCCTTCGGGATCGGCGCGCTTAAGCGGACGCTGGCCAGCGGCATCTCACCGCCCTCCACCAGAATGGAGGTTGCGATGTTCCGCATCGGGTTTACCAGTTCCTGCTCTACATATTCATGGCCGCGTTTGCACTTGTTTCCGGTGATGGAATACGGCGCTTCGCTGCCCTCCGCGGTAATCTCACAGCCCTGAGGGCACATAATACAGGTAAAGGTTCTTAACATACCACTCTCACCTCCAGGTTATCCTTCTCATTCAGTTCTTCCGGCTTTAAGGCGATCTGGATCATCTCTGCCGGGAGAGCCTTCGGAAACTTCTTCTGTTTTACCAGATGGTCACCCTGCCACAGCTCTACGGTACAGTTTCTCACCGGTTTTCTCATACGGAAGGACACCGTTACATTTCCGGTACCGCTGAAGCAGGCCGGGGTAAGCTGTCCTACCATACTGTCTCCCGTAATGGCAAGGCCGCAATCCGGAAGTGCTCCCTCTTTGATGTAGCGGGCTGCTCCGTCTGCCAGCTCCTCTGCCTCCATGGAAACAAAGTCTACCAGATCATGTACGTGAAGCACGTTTCCTGCCGCGAATACGCCTGGAACAGTGGTCTGGAAGTTTTCATCTACGGACGCACCCTTGGTTCCATCATCCTGCTTTGCGCCGGCCATCCAGGTCAGCTCATTTTCCGGGATCAGTCCCACGGAAAGGATCAGGGTGTCACACGGATATTCCTTCTCAGTTCCCGGGATCGGCTGCAGCCTGTCATCCACCTCGGAGATGACTACACTCTCGAGACGGTCCACGCCGCGGATCTCCGTTACGGAATGGCTTAAATGCAGTGGAATCTGATAATCATTTAAGCACTGTTCAATATTTCGCGGCAGTCCGCTGGCATATGGCTGAATCTCAAACACGCCCAGTACCTTCGCCCCCTCCAGGGTCATACGTCTTGCCATGATCATGCCGATATCACCGGATCCAAGGATCACGACATTCTTTCCCGGCATGCGGTTCTTTAAATTGATATAAGCCTGAGCCACACCGGCAGTGTACACACCGGCCGGCCGGGTTCCCGGAGTGCTGATGGCTCCGCGGGTGCGCTCCCGGCAGCCCATAGCCAGGATCACAGCCTTTGCCTGGATCTCTAACAGTCCCTCCGGGGATGCCGCAAACACCTGCTTATCCGGTGTCAGCTCCAGCACGGTGGTATCGGTCATATACGGAATGCCCAGCTCTTTCACCTGCTTTGCGAAGCGGGATGCATACTCCGGTCCGCTTAAGGTCTCGCCAAAACGGGTCAGGCCAAAACCATCATGGATGCACTGGCGCAGGATTCCGCCCAGTCCCTTTTCTCTCTCCAGGATCAGAATATCATGAATGCCCTTTTTCCAGAGCTCCAGCGCAGCCGCCAGTCCGGCCGGGCCGCCGCCAATAATTACAACATCTACATTTTTCATTTTACGTCCCTGACCTTTCCTGTGAAAATATAAGAATCCCGTTTGGAGTACCGAACCTCTTCCGGTGCAAGGTGCTTCTCCTGCTCGATCATCTCGGTGATACGGGTCTCGCAGTAGCCGCCCTGGCAGCGCCCCATGGTGGCGCGGGTACGGTTCTTGATGCCGGTCACGGTGCAGACGCCCAGCGGATTGCGGATCGCATCCAGGATCTCGGCCTTAGTCACGGTCTCGCAGCGGCATACCACCTCACCGTACAGCGGATTTTCTTTGATGGCCGCCATCTGCTCATCATGGCTCATCTCATGGAAGCGTTTCTTTACCGGACGCACCGGATCAAAGCCTTCATTTTTCTGCGGCTGTTCCTCTTTCACTAATAATGCCACAGCACGGCGTGCCAGCGGCAGGGCGCAGGTCACACCCGGAGACTCAATGCCGACCAGGTTTACAGTATGCGGATGCGCTCCATCGGACTCTAACAGGAAATCCAGGATTTCTCCGGTTTCCGGATTATAGCGTTTCCAGCGGATGCCTGCAAAATTCCGGATAAAGTACTCACGCTTCATCTGCTTGAACATCTTGCTGCCGTCGCGGAACAGACCGTCCATATGCTCCTTGGTTACAACGTAATCCTCGCGGTCTTCTGTTACATAGGAATCCGGTCCTACCAGCACATTGCCGTCCACAGTCGGGGTTGCATGGGTGGAGAAGCCGCCCTTATCATTCGGAGCCGGATAAACCGGGATGGAAAGGAATTTTCCGGCCTTTTTATCCAGTACATAGTACTCACCCTTAAAGCCCTTTACCGGGTAGTTCGGATAGCCAAGCATCTCGGAAATCTCCGATGCATACATACCGGCACAGTTGATGACCCATTTTGTCTCAAAGGTATCCTGCTCCGTCTTTACTACCCAGACATCCTTCGCCTCGTCCCGGGTAATGCCGGTCACCTTCTGTCCAAAGTGGAATCTGACGCCATTCTGGCAGGCATTCTCTGCAAGACCGATGGTGTACTGCATCGGATCCAGAATGCCGGAGGACGGCACATACATGGCAAACTCACCGCCTGCATTCGGGTCGATGCGGTTGATCTCATCTTTGTCGATCATGCGCATGCCCTTGACACCGTTCTGCTCGCCAATGGCCTTGTATTTTAAAATGTTTTCCCGGTCATGGTCGGTAAAACCTACTACCAGCTTTCCGGTACGCTTAAACGGCACGCCAAGCTCCTTTGCCACCTGGTCAAACTCCTGGTTTCCCTCTACGGCGCACTCTGCCTTTAAGCTTCCCGGCTTATAAGTAAATCCGGCGTGGAGCATGCCGGTATTGCGGCTGCTGTTTCCGCACGCCACATCCAGCTCCTTCTCCAGCACCGCAGTCTTCAACTGGTAACGGGATAATTCCCGCGCCACGGCCGATCCGACAACGCCGGCGCCGATCACGATCACATCATAGGACATCATTTTGATCCATCCTCCTCATTTCTCCTGTGAAACTTGTCTTATTGATAATCACATTGTATAATAGCTCTGTACGTCAGTCAAATTTATATAAATAATATTTATGTTAGTTTTTCTAACATTTATTTCAAAGCACGATTCCGGTATTACATAGCATTCTTATGACAGGAGGGTTTTCGGTTGGATACCAGACAAATGGAATATATCATACAGATCAGTGAAGAACGCAGTATTACCAAAGCTGCAGAGAAACTTTTTATCACCCAGTCCGCCTTAAACCAGCAGCTGCAGAAGCTGGAAAAGGAGCTGGGGCTTCCGCTCTTTGTGCGGACCCGCTCCGACTGGCACCTGACTCCGGCGGGCGAAATTTATGTAAATACGGCAAGACAGATCCTGAACCTAAAAAAGGATGCCTACAGCCAGATCCAGGATTTAAAAGAAAGCGGAAACCGGCGTATCAGCCTGGGACTTATTCCGGAGCGCGGCGTCAATATGTTCACTGCCATCTACCCGGAATTCCACCGGAAGTTCCCGGATATCCGGATTGAGCCGGTGGAGTGCAACGTCCGGACCATGCAGAATCTCATCACACGCAATGAGCTGGATCTTGGTCTTATCACACTGGTGGAATCCCAGAAGGACGACAATACCTATCTTTCCATGGCAGAGGAAGAAATTTTTCTTGCTGTTCCCGCCGCCCATCCACTGGCCTGTCTGGGAAGTACACAGGCTGAGGATGCGCCCGAGGTCAGTCTGTCCCGTTTTCTGGAGGATCCGTTTATCCTGATCACCCGCCGGTCCACCATGTTCCAGCTGGAGGAAGCTCTCTTTCGCGAAGCAGGGTTCCAGCCTCAGGTTCTCTTTTCCACCAGCAGCAATGTCAGCAAATACCGCATGGTACTGGCTGAGGTAGGCTGTGCCCTGCTGCCGCGGATTTTTGCAAAGACAGCTCCGGGGGTTGTCTATTTCCGGCTGGAAGGACAGCCGCGCTGGGAAGTCACCATGTGCTGTCGGAAAGGAGCCTATCTGAGTCATGCAGAGCAGTATTTTCTGGAGCTGTGCCGGGCGTACTGGAGAAAATAACACACTCCCGCCACTTAGCTGACATATCATTTCTGATACTTTTATTATATACAACTGCAAAGAAGCCATCTTCCAACAATCGTCGGAAGATGGCTTCTTTATTTATTATGAAATATTCAATTACCGAACCATGCACGGTTTCTTGTTATCGAAGGTCCAGCCCGGGATCAGGTACTGCATACCAACAGCGTCGTTACGAGCGCCCTTGCCGTAGCACTTATCCATGTAAAGCTGATGAGCCTTCATGATCTGGTCGCGATCAACCTCTACACCAAGACCCGGCTTCTTCGGCAGCTCGATGCATCCGCCTACGATCTGCATCGGCTCTTTGGTCAGGCGCTCACGGCCCTCCTGCCAGATCCAGTGGGTATCGATACCGTTCATCTTGCCCGGGATTGCAGCTGCACACTGTACAACCATAGCCAGGGAGATATCGAAGTGGTTATTGGAATGGCAGCCCCACATCAGACCGAAGTCGTTGCACAGCTGACCTACACGTACGGAACCTTCCATGGTCCAGAAGTGCGGATCTGCTAACGGGATATCTACGCTCTGCAGAGCGATTGCATGGCACATCTGACGCCAGTCAGTGTTGATCATGTTGGTAGCGGTTGGCATCATGGTTGCTTTTCTGAACTCAGCCATAATCTCACGGCCGGAGAAGCCATCCTCTGCGCCACACGGATCCTCACAGTATGCCAGAACCTTCTTTAAGTCCGGAGCAACTTCCAGAGCCTCTTTTAAGCTCCAGCAGCCGTTCGGGTCAAGGTCTACACGTGCCTCCGGGAATGCTTCCTTGATTGCAGCAACAGCCTTTACCTCTTCCTTCGGAGCCAGAACGCCGCCCTTCAGTTTGAAATCTACAAAGCCGTATTTCTCGTTGGTAGCCTTTGCCAGTGCCACGATTGCTTCCGGAGTCATAGCCTCCTCGTGACGCAGACGGTACCAGTCGCACTCTGCATCCGGCTCTTCCTCGTACTCAAGATCGGTTTTCTTGCGGTCTCCAACATAGAAAAGATAGGACAGGAACTGAACCTTCTCACGCTGGATTCCGTCACCCATCAGGGCAGCAGCCGGAACGTTTAAGAACTTGCCAAGCAGGTCAAGAAGCGGAGCCTCTACTGCGGTAACTACATGTACGCCTACACGCAGGTCGAAGGTCTGAAGACCACGCTTGTCATCTTTGATGTTTGCAGACAGCCATGCGCGGATCTTGTTTAAGGTCTGCTTGTAATCACCGATGCTGGAACCGATGACGAGATCTTTGATCTGCTCTAATGCAGCAGTGATCTTCTCACCGCCCGGAACCTCACCGATACCCTCGTTACCGGTGCTGTCGGTCAGGATCACGATGTTACGGGTGAAGTACGGAGCGTGCGCACCACTTAAGTTCAGCTCCATGCAGTCATGTCCTGCAACCGGGAAAACTTCCATCTTAGTAATTGTAGGAATTGCGTTCATTTGAATACCCTCCTTGAATAATATATAAATGATATTTTGAAGTTCTTTGTATCTCTTACTGATGCTATCATAGCACCTTCATGCAAATAAGTAAAATTAATAGTTTTTATGTTTCTCTTAATAATTTTTCTTATTTATTTTCTGTTTAGAAACTGTTATAATCAAATGTGCTTTATTTATAGAAGAAACACATACAGCCGCATTTGTTCATGGGAGGTTTACATGGATACCAAACAAATCGAATACATATTAAAAATCGCAGAGGAGAACAACATCACCAAGGCTGCGGAAAAACTGTTCATCACCCAGTCTGCCTTAAACCAGCAGCTTTTAAAGCTGGAAAAAGAACTTGGCACACCTCTGTTTCACCGTTCCCGCACCAACTGGCGCCTGACAGAAGCCGGGGAAATTTATATCGAGGGTGCAAAAGCTGCTCTTCAGATTAAAAATACCACATACAACAGAATCTACGATGTTGTCAGCGCCCGCAAAGGCCATCTGACCATCGGCCTGACACCGGGACGGGGACTTCGCATGTTCACGTCCATTTACCCGGAACTGCACCGCAGCTTTCCGAACCTGGATGTGCGCCCTATTGAGATGCGGGTCCGGGCCCAGCAGGATGCCATTGCCAAAGGGGATATTGATGTGGGTCTTATGACCCTCACGCAAAAGGATCAGACTAGCGATACCTACTATCCGCTAAAGCAGGAGGAGCTGGTACTGATCATCCCAAGCGGGCATCCGCTGGCAGCAAAAGCTGCACCTTCCGGCGAACCACTGACAACCCTGGACCTGACCGAGCTGCGCTATGAGCCTTTTGTGCTGATGGACAAGACCTCCACGCTTCGTTCCTCCTGCGATCTGCTGTTTGAGAAAGCCGGTTTCGCCCCAAATATTCTGTTTGAAACCAACAATACCAGCGGTATTGCCGCCATGGTGCAGTCTACTCTGTGCTGCGGTATCATTCCGCGGTATTATACGCTGGGACTCACCGAAGGCGTTGCCTGCTTTTCCCTGCCAGAACGTCCTTCCTGGGAAATTGTCATTTCCTGCCAGAAAAATGGTTACTTAAACTCCGGTGCACGGGAATTCATTCGGCTCGCACGGGAATACTGGGAAAACTCAGCGCCATTATTTTAAGAACAAATATTAATTATTTTAAGAGTTGGCTAAGTACAGTTAATTTTACTTATGTATCAATTTTCGCTATAATGCCTCTTGTCATAATTTTATCACTTCGTTCACAGCCTTGCAACAGCGGCTTTGCGAATGCATCCCCCATATTTGATGCATAGTTACTGTACATGGGTAGGCATTTTCTGAACTGAAAATGCCGTATGATACAGCCGTGGAAGCAGATTTTGCCGATTTGGAATGCGAAGCATCGGCAAAATCCGTTGCTGTTTGCGCAATGCGTGAACAGTAACGATGCATACGAAGTGAGCACACTACAGAAAGAGGTATGAAATATGTCACATGAAACCCAGATGCTGCTTGGCCTGTTCTTAGGCATCGCGATCATGATCTTCCTGGTTATGAAGACCAAAACCCACACCTTCATCGCGCTGCTGCTTGCTGCACTGATCACAGGTCTGATCGGCAAAATGTCCCCGTCTGATGCCATTACCGCAATCCAGGATGGCTTCGGAAACACCTTAAAAAGTACCGGTATCATCATCGGCCTCGGCGTTATGATGGGCGGTATCCTCGAAAAGACCGGCGCTGCAGAGCGTATGGCTTACTCCTTCATCAAGAAAATCGGAAGCGGCAAAGAGGAGCTTGCCCTTGGTATCACCGGATGGCTGGTATCCATCCCGGTTTTCGCAGATTCCGCAATCGTAATTTTCGCACCGTTATGTAAGGCAATGTCCCGCGTAACCGGTAAATCCGTTATCGCTCTGGCTCTGGCTCTGGCCTGCGGCCTGCAGTGTACCCACGTAATGGTTCCGCCGACTCCGGGTCCGTTAACCGCTGCCGGAATGATGGGCGTAGATGTTGGCCAGATGATCATCGCAGGTGCCCTGATGTCTGTTCCGATCCTCATCGCAGCTCTGCTGTATGCACACTGGATCGGCAAGAAGATCTACCAGATCCCGCGTGAGGACGGTACCTACGACCGCAAGGAATTCAAGAAAGAATACTTAAAATCCATGGATCAGTTAGATGAGATCATGGGCAGCAAAAAGCTTCCGGGCCTGGGCGAGTCCCTTGCTCCGATCCTGATCCCGCTGGTACTCATTCTGAGCAAAACCGTTTGCGATTTCGCAGGTGTTGACAAAGAAAGCTTCATTTACAGCATTATTACCCTGGTAGGTTCCCCGATTGTAGCCCTGGCTCTTGGTACCACCATCGCTGTTTACGGCATCGGTAAGGATATCCCGAAAGATAAGCTGATGAACATCATGGGCGACAGCATCAAGGATACCGGTATGATCATGCTGATCACCGGTGCGGGCGGCGCTCTCGGAAACATCATCAAAGTCAGCGGTATCGGCGATGTACTCGGTGCTACCGTAGTTTCCTGGCCAATCCCGGCTATCCTGATCCCGGTCCTGATCGGTGCTCTGATGCGTCTGGCTCTTGGTTCCGCAACCGTAGCGATCACCACCTCAGCATCCTTGACTGCTCCGCTCATTGCCACCCTGGGCTTAAATCCGGTTCTGCTGGCACAGGCTTCCTGTATCGGCGCTATCGCATTCAGCTACTTCAACGACAGTGGCTTCTGGGTGTTCAATGGTATGTTCGGCTTAACCGAGATCAAAGACCAGCTCCGTTGTAAGACCGCCGTATCCTTCGTCATGACAGGTGTCGGTATCGTAGAGCTGCTGATTCTGAATATGATCTGGAAATAAATTATTGCTTTATCATGAAACAAAAAAGAACCTCGCCCGATGGAAACATATCCATCAGGCGAGGTTCTTTTTTGCGTCTTGTCATTTTTCATTCTTTAATAGGCGGCGCGCACTGCAAAGTTCTTCCGGTTCTCATCCGCATTAAAGTACTTTACCCTTTGGCGCTCTTTTAAAGAAATGGCAGCTGACCGTCCTTGATCACCATTTTCAGTTCCAGATCTTCATCCAGCAGTACGATATCTGCTTTTTTTCCTTCCGTAATGGAACCATAGGTATCATACACACCCAGGCACCGGGCCGGGTTGGCTGTTGCGCAGGCCACTGCCGTTTCCAGCGGGATCTGCATAACCTTCACCACCGTGCGCATGCAGTCCATCAGATTGGTCACGGAACCGGCCAGTGCACCGCCATCCACCAGTGTTGCCCGGTTTCCGTTCACGCTGACATCCAGGCCGCCCAGCGTGTAAGTACCGTCCGGCATTCCGGTGGCCCGCATACTGTCACTGATGAGGATCATCCGGTCCGCTCCCATCATGGTAAAGGTGGCCCGCACCACTGCCGGATGAATGTGTACGTTGTCACAGATAATCTCAGCCATCACATGTTTGCTGTCTGCCACTGCACCAATAACACCCGGAGCCCGATGGGTAAAGGCAGGCATGGCATTATACAGATGTACCGCATGGTTCGCCCCGGCAGTGAATGCTGCCATGGCCGTATCATAATCTGCATTGGTATGCGCCAGGGAAATATCCACGGAATCTTTCATTTCCTGAATAAAAGCAACTGCCTCACTGCTCTCCTCCGGCGCAATGCCGATGAATTTCACCAGACCCTCTGATGCTTTCAGGAAACGTTTTGCGATCTCCACATTACAGGGAACAATGTTTTTCTCATCCTGCGCACCCTTCTTGACCGGACTGATGAACGGGCCTTCCATATTCAGGCCGATAAGATCTGCCTCCGGAAATTCCAATTTTCCTTCCGGCATCCCGTCTGCTTCCTGTTCTGCCTTCTGCATACTTTGGCCTGCTGCCGCATTCGCCGCCCTGTGCTCATCCTGCGCCCGCTTATAAGCCGCCGCATTCTGCAATATCTGCTCCAGCTCCTCCACCGGCAGCGTCATGGTAGCCGGAGCAATGGCTGTAACTCCGACAGATGCCTCATACTGTGCAATCTTTTTCAGCGCCTCCGGTGTTCCATCGCAAACATCTGCCCCCACGCAACCGTGGAAATGCAGGTCAATAAGACCCGGAATGGCGTAAGCACCTTCCCCGTCCACCACGACCTCTTCCGCTTCTTCAGCTTCCGAAAATCCGTTTACTGAAGACTCCGTTTCCAGAGCTTCTGCGGCAGTCTGTCTCTTCTTCCCATCTGCACGCACCTCTGTGATCCGGTCTCCCAGAACCACGATTTCGCCAGGTACAAATTTCTGTTCTTCTGTGTAAACCTTTACATTTTTAATGATCATGCGTATGCACCCCCTATGGGCGTAGTATAGTTGACTCTGCGCAGAATTACAATAGTTTTTGCTGAACTGTTTTTTTCTATTGTATTTCCGCAGAAAACCGATATACTTAAAGGTGGAAGGGGTATTTTATAATAATAAGGGGGTATTACTTACTATGAATATCTGCAAAGCAAAAAACTATCAGGACATGAGCCGCAAAGCGGCTAACATCATCTCCGCACAGGTTATCATGAAACCGCACTGTGTATTAGGCCTGGCCACCGGCTCTTCCCCGATCGGCACCTACAAACAGCTTATCGAGTGGTACAACAAGGGCGATCTGGATTTTGCCCGGGTTATGAGCATCAACCTGGATGAATACAAGGGATTAAGCCCGGAAAACCCGCAAAGCTACCGCTATTTTATGAACACCAACCTGTTCGACCATATCAACATTGATAAAACCCGCACCTTCGTGCCTAACGGTCTGGAACCGGACTCGGAAAAAGCCTGCGCGGCATATGAGGAAATCATCCGCCAGTCCGGCGGCATAGACTTACAGCTTCTCGGACTTGGCCGCAACGGCCACATCGGCTTCAACGAACCGGCAGACTCCTTCGCCCGCGAAACCCACTGCGTCAACCTGACCGAAAGCACCATTGATGCCAACAAGCGCTTCTTCGAGTCTGAAAACGATGTTCCGAGACAGGCCTACACCATGGGCATCGGAAGCATCATGAAGGCCAGGAAGATTCTGGTGGTAGTCAGCGGCGAAGACAAAGCCGATGCATTAAAAGCCACCATCTGCGGACCTATCACTCCGCAGGTTCCGGCATCCATTCTGCAGCTGCATAATGATGTCACGATTGTGGCAGATGAAGCTGCGATGAGTAAATTATAGCAATATCCCTAACGTAACAGGACCGCGGAAATTACCAAAGGCAACTTCCACGGTCCATTGTTTTACGCTCAAATTATTCACTCATTTTTCCAGGATTTCCCGCACCATCAGGTCAGCTGCTTCCTTCCAGCCATCCATGAAATGCGGAATAAATCCGTGTGATGCTTCCGGGAAGCGTTTTAAGATGACTTCCGCACCTGCGTCTGCCAGGCAGATCGCGTAATCTTCGTCTTCATAACGGAAATTGCAGAGACCTGCGGACAGAATCAGGGTTTTTGGCTGCTTTGCCAGAATCTCTCTCGGCGCATAAAGCGGAGAATTATGAATATCCTCAAAATTTTCTTTCTTATCATCGAAGTAGAGATCTGCAAATGCCTTGCACCGCTCCATTCCAATCTGGCGGTCGTAAGCATCGATCTTGTACTGATCCGGGATACGGTATTCCAGCGGAGGATAACACAAAATCTGAAGTTTTGGCACAAAGCCGCCGCGCTCTGCACAGCAGATTCCCATTGCTGCTGTCAGGGCGCCGCCGGCGCTGTAACCGCCAACGCTGATATCTTTCGCCGACGCGCCCCACGTGTTTGCATGCTCTGCCACATAATCCAGCGCATCCATGCACTGATGGAGTGCCACCGGATATGGTGCTGCATCAGAAAGGGTATAGTCCAGATCTACCGTAATTCCATGAATCTGATCTGCCATGTACGCACTGAAATAAGTATCGTTTTCCCGGTGCGGACCAATAAATCCGCCTCCATGGATATTGATAAACAGCGGGCAGTTTTCTCCCCGGTTCTTTGCCCTCAGAATATCCATGCGATAGGAAAAGCCATCCACGGTGCGGCTAATGCTTTCTATCTCTTCACAAAGATTGGGATATGCCATAATTTCTTCCGGGTACAGCGGTTTGCCGGTTTGTGCCGGTCTCCGGTTTGTATTTCTTATGATTTCGAGAATTTCCTGTTTTCTCTCCTCTGTCATCTTACTTTACCTCCCTGTACTCTGCTTTTTTCAGATACCGTATGATGAGGTCCTGGGCTTCTAACCATGCTCCTGTCATGCGGATGGTAAATCCATGGGCACTTCCCGGGAAAAGCCGAAATGCCACTTCGTTTCCGACCTGTGCCAGCCGCTGTCCATAACGCTCGGTAACCGTCCGAAACGGGCAATGCTCTGCGTTGATGATCAAGGTGCGCGGCTGATTTTTCAACATTTCACCGGACGCAAAAACCGGAGAACAGTATGGGCTCTTTAATACACGTACATTTCCATCGCAGTAAAGCATGGAGAACGCGCGGCTGCGTTCATTTCCGCCCGGCTCAAACGACATTGCATTATCCAGTGCCGCATAATCCAGGATCTGAAGCGCAAATTTCATGTTTCCTGTTTTTGCTGCACGCAAGCAGATGGCTGCAGCCAGCGCACCTCCAGCGCTGTGACCGCCGATGGAAATCCGGTTCGAGTCTGCGCCAAGCTCTTTTGCATGTGCAAAAGCCCATTCTGCCACATCCCAGACCTGCTCAAACGCCGTTGGAAATACATATTCCGGTGTTACCGCATAATCGACATCCACTACAATTCCACCGATTTCGGCTGCCACCCTGGCGCAGAACAGGTCGTCATCTCCATCCTGCGGATGGACAAATCCGCCCCCGTGCAGATTAATAAACAGCGGGGCATCTTTCTCAAGATTGTTTGCTTTTGTGATCACACACCGCACCGGCACACCGGTTGACGGGCTCTCAAGCATCGTCTCTTTCTGTTCCACCTGGTTTTTGTAAGCCAGATAGCTTTCCGGGATCACGCGTTCTTTTGCTGCGTTTTTATGCATATTGGTGCGATCCAGGATTTCAAGCTGTTCCTGAAGCAACTCTTTCGTCATATCACTTTACCTCCTTAACTGTAAACCGGGAAAAAAATACTTGCGGAAATGATCAGGGAAACAGATCCCAAGATCAAAAACGGCAGCGTAAACCGAAGCAGCTTCATCGGGTTATGATTTCCAATGGAGAATGCCATCATCGCTGCGGCGCATCCGGTTGGGAATGCAATCGCCAGGCAGGATGCACCGAATACAACCAAAACAATTGCCTTTGGATTCATGCCCCCGGCCAGTGCCGTCGAAACTGCGATCGGTGTCATGATCGCAATGGTTCCATTGTTGCTTAAGAACGTAGTCATAATCACGGTAACAACACAGAACACCGTAATAACCAGGGTGCTGGACGGATTGCTTCCCAAAAGCTTCAGCACAAAATCACCGATCAGCTGACCTGCACCGGAAGAGTTCAGCGCTGAAGAAACAACCAGAACACCCGCTACGCAGAATACCATGTCACCGGCAAGTGTGCAGGAAGCTTCCTGACTGGAAACAACACCGGTCAGCACCAGGATAATGCAGCCTGCGATCGGAAGCAGATAAACCAGATTTCCAAGCTGGGTAGAAAATACAAATGCCAGCATGATGACTCCAAATACGCCCCAGACAATCTGCTCCTGACGTTTTGTCAGCTGGGATGCCTTTGTATCTTTGTTGGTGTGCTGCATCGCATTCACGTCCATCTTTGTCTTTGGAATCAGCTTCCATGCAAACAAGCAGTAGATCGTCAACACGATGGACGGGATCAGTCCCACTTTCATATAGTCAAATACACCAAGCAGGAATTCCGGATGCTCTGCTACCAGCCCCTCATAGTAAGAGTTATGGATCATCGGCAGGGTTGCACCCATACCGATCGGAAAACGTCCGAACCAGGCTGCATTGACCGCTGCGATCAGGAAATAAATTCTGGACTGTGCCAGATCGCTGTCATCATCCAGTGTAACGACTAACATCAGCATGACAGACATCAGGGCAGTCATACCGATCAGCTGGGTCAATAAAATGGTGAAACCAAGAATCGCCAAAAGCAGGAAAATTCCGCTTTTCTCCTGAATGGAAGACATCCGCTTGCGGATTACGCTTACCAGACTTGTCTTTCCGATACAACCAGCTACCAGCATCATAGTTGCAACCAGAATTGTGGTTTTATTGGAAAAACCTGAAAACGCCGTGTTTAAATCTATGACTCCGGTCACTGCCAGTGCGAGCATGCAGATCATGCCAGTCAGACCGAATGATATTTTTCTCACCATAAACGATACTGCCATGAATACCAGCACCGCCAAGGTAATGATCAGTTGTGTGTTCATTATTTGTTGCCTCCTCCTTTGTACCATAAGAAAACTGCATCGTAATGATTTTGAATCCAGGCCTGATTCCAATAGGTTACTGTTTACACATGCGTACCCAGCACCTCTTATAGTTCCATCATACGCTTGAATCTTCGGATTTTCTAATATATACTAAACATAATACTATAAGAAAAAAGCATAGCATCTCTGTCCATACGCGGAATTACTGTCTCCACCGTATTTCTGACAGCAACTCAGATGCTTTTCAGGAGGAGACTCGTGAACACACTCCACTACGATTACTTCATTGCCATCGCTGAAAATAAAACACTTTCCCAGGCTGCCCGGACGCTTCATGTCTCACAGTCCGTGCTGAGCCGCTACTTGAAAAATCTGGAGGAAGAAACCGGGATCCGCCTTTTTCTCACCTCTTCCGGCTGCTATACCCTGACCCAGGCCGGACAGATTTATCTGAAAAGCGCACGCAAGATCCAGCTGCTGCAATCCCAGCTTCATCAAAAGCTGACTCTTCTGGAACAGGATTCTCCAAACGAAGTACGTTTCGGAATTCCGCCCATCCGTGGAGGCACTGCGCTTGCCTATATTTATCCGTATCTTCTGGAGCAGTATCCATACATTCAGGTTTCGGTGACAAACGAGGGATCTGCCTCTCTACATGAAAAGCTTCTCGCCCATCAGCTGGATTTTATTCTTCTGATGATCGATGACTGCGAACTTCAAAGAAAATACGACTACCTGTTTTTCTCTCTTGAACAGAAACAGATCCTGCTTGGCATTCCCAGTTTTCACCCGCTCTATGACAAAGGAGGTACTGCCACCGCGCCTGCTGCCTTATCCGTTTCAGAGCTTTCTGCCATGGAAGATGCTCCGTTTATTCTCCCAGATATCGGAACCGTAATCGGGGAACGCGTCAGCCGTTTTCTGGAACAGAATCATCTGAAGTTAAATATTCAGCTCAAAACTTCCAATCGCCTGACAAACGAACATCTGCTTGCAGAAGGAAGCTATGCCGGTTTTCTGGATGAAGCAAGCGCTTTTGGTCTTCCACAGCTCCATTATTTTTCACTTCCAGGTATGCCCACTCTTTTCGAAGGATTTGCCTTTCGCAAAGGGCATGTTCTGACCCCAATGGAAAAATTTTTTATTTATCTGGAATACCGACGCCTGCACCAGGCAAATTCTGAATTTTTGTGTCCGGACGAAAACACCAGACAAATTCTGAGAGAATATGGAGAAGACTGCTTATGAATTCCAGAATTTACGAATACCTTCTGGCCATTGAAGAAGAACAGAACATCAGCCGCGCGTCAGCGCGCTGCCTGCTTTCCCAGCCAGCACTTTCCCAACAGCTGAAAATCTTTGAAGAAAAACTTGGTTTTCCGGTCTTTGCGCGTTCCAAATCTGCTATTCTTCCGACTGAACGCGGAAAAATCGTGCTGGAGACCGCAAAGCAGATTGCAAAAACAGAGCAGGAGCTTCAGGATGCTTTAACCTCCCTGAAGCAGACTGCTCTGCAAAATGTCCGTATCTATATTGAATACACCATGCGAAACATGTTCCTGAAAGACATCTGGCCAAAAGTCCTGAAACTTTATCCGCAGGCGCGGCTTACACTCACAGCCGGAGACTGTGAAAATGCCTGGCAATTTCTGGAAAATGATGTCGTTGACCTGCTTATCGTAAATACCCGGACTATGTTTTCCAAGCCCTGCATTCAGCAGATCTTTCACCAGGATTCCTATCTTCTCGCCGCATCTCGCTCCCGGTATCAGGAAACGTATCTAATCGAAAGAATGAAATCCAAAGGCTCCTGGAAGTATGACCGCGTTTTTATGAAAGATAATTTTTCCCTTTTCCCATCCCTGCAGCAACAAGCTATGGAACAAACCGGGCTGGCTGACTGCCCAAACATCGTCAAAACCAGCACCTATCAGGAAGCCGCACGCCTCTGCTGCGAAAAAGAGGGACTTAGCATTCTTCCGGAAAGTCTGTTTCATATAATAGAAGCAGACCTGCTCCATATTCCTCTGCCGGAACCATTTTTTGTAAAAGGGCTGCTTGTCTGGAGAGAAGAGCAGGCGCTGAACCCACTCTACCCCTGCATACGGAAACTGTTGGAAGAACGATACCAGGAACTGTAGCAGATTACTCCTGCTGGCCAAACAGCAGATTATCCGCTTAACTGCTCTTCCGGTCAACAACCGGATGACCTGTCAGCCGGTTATCTGACAATTCCCAGAAGCTTCTCGGCCCGCTCCACTTCTTCCTTCGTCGGAGCCGGTACACCTTCCAGCGTATACGGGATTCCCAGATTCTGCCACTTGAACAGTCCCAGACTGTGATACGGCAGGATTTCTACCTTTTTCACGGTCTTTAATTCATCAAGCATACCTCGCATAGCCTTCAGATCATCTTCCTGGTCGGTGAGCCCAGGTACCAGCACATGGCGGATCCACATATCTTTTCCGGTGTCGGAAAGATACCTTGCCAGATCCAGAATGTTGTCATTCGCAACACCTGTCAGTTCTTTATGGCGCACGCCATCCATCTCTTTAAAATCCAGCATGACCAGATCCGTCAGTTCCATTAATTTCCGGAACTTACCGAAAAACGGTTCTTCCCTGGTAAATGGATTTCCTGCCGTATCCAGTGTGGTGTGGATGCCCTTTGCCTTTGCCAGCGCAAAGAACTCCAGCAGGAAATCAATCTGCAGAAGCGGCTCGCCGCCGCTGACGGTAATACCGCCGTTGTTCTTCCAGTACGTGCGGTAACGGTACACACGGTTGAATAGATCCTTCGCAGTCCATTCTTCGCCGCCGGACATGCTCCAGGTCTCCGGGTTATGGCAGTAACGGCAGCGCATGCGGCAGCCCTGCAAAAATACCACGGTGCGGACACCCGGTCCGTCTACCAGCCCAAAGGTCTCCAGGGAATGCACATGACCCACAAGTGCTTTGTTCTCTTCCATGAACTCTCCTCCTGTATTGTTTCTATGATTATAGTATCTCCCGAAAAATAAAAACACTCCGGTATAGGGAAATTTTCGTTCCCCCCGGAGTGTTTTTTATCAGACTTCCGTCCGTAAATTACATGCTAGCGTGGCAGGTTCTGGAGATTACATCCATCTGCTGCTCTCTGGTTAAGTCGATGAACTTAACTGCATAGCCGGATACACGGATGGTGAAGTTTGCGTACTCCTCTTTCTCCGGATGCTCCATAGCATCGATCAGCTTCTCGGTACCAAATACGTTTACGTTTAAGTGGTGAGCGCCCTGATCGAAGTATCCGTCCATAACCTGTACCAGGTTGTCGATACGCTCCTGAGCGTCGTGGCCCAGTGCATCCGGGTTGATGGTCTGGGTATTGGAAATACCATCCAGAGCCCACTCGTACGGAAGCTTTGCAACAGAGTTCAGGGAAGCTAACAGTCCGCTCTTCTCTGCGCCGTAAGACGGGTTTGCACCAGGAGATAACGGCTCGCCTGCTCTTCTTCCGTCTGGCATGTTGCCGGTTGCCTTACCATATACTACGTTGGAGGTAATGGTCAGGATAGAGGTGGTAGCCTCGGAATTTCTGTAGGTGTGGCGTTTCTTTAACTTCTCAAGGAAGGTCTTTAACAGCCATACTGCGATGTCATCCGCACGGTCATCATCGTTGCCGTAACGCGGGAAGTCACCCTCGGTCTCGAAGTCCATGATCATGCCTTCCTCATCACGGATTGCTTTTACCTTAGCGTACTTGATCGCGCTTAAGGAGTCTACTACGTGAGAGAAACCAGCGATACCGGTTGCGAAGGTACGGCGGACGTCGGTATCGATCAGAGCCATCTCAGCTGCCTCGTAGAAGTATTTATCATGCATGTACTGGATCAGGTTTAAGGTATTTACATACAGACCTGCCAGCCAGTCCATCATAACATCGTATTTCCGGATAACCTCATCGTAATCAAGATACTCGGAGGTGATCGGTCTTAACTCCGGACCAACCTGCTCTCTGCTCTTCATGTCGCGGCCACCGTTCATAGCGTACAGCAGGCACTTAGCCAGGTTTGCGCGTGCGCCGAAGAACTGCATCTCTTTACCGGTCTGAGTAGCAGATACGCAGCAGCAGATGGAGTAGTCATCGCCCCATACCGGTTTCATCACGTCATCGTTCTCGTACTGAACAGAGCTGGTGTTGATGGAGATGTGAGCTGCATACTTCTTAAAGTTTACCGGCAGAGCAGAGGAGTACAGAACAGTCATGTTCGGCTCCGGGCTCGGTCCCATGTTCTCTAAGGTGTGCAGGAAACGATAGTCGGTCTTGGTTACCATAGAACGGCCATCTACGCCGATACCGCCAACCTCAAGGGTAGCCCATACCGGGTCACCGGAGAACAGCTGGTTGTAGGACGGGATTCTTGCGAACTTCACCATACGGAATTTCATTACCAGATGGTCGATCAGCTCCTGTGCCTCAGCCTCGGTCAGCACGCCGTTCTCAAGGTCACGCTCAATGTAAATATCAAGGAAGGTGGAGATACGACCAACACTCATTGCAGCACCGTTCTGGGTCTTAACTGCGGACAGATATCCGAAGTACAGCCACTGAACAGCCTCTTTTGCGGTCTTAGCCGGCTGGGAAATATCGTAGCCGTAAGACTGAGCCATAACCTTCATATCCTTCAGAGCCTTGATCTGCATGGACAGCTCTTCTCTCTGACGGATGATGTCGTCGGTCATAACGCCATCGCCACAGTTTGCGAAATCATTCTGCTTCTCCTGGATCAGGAAATCGATACCGTACAGAGCAACACGACGGTAGTCGCCTACGATACGGCCACGGCCGTAGGTATCCGGAAGACCGGTAATGATCTTATTGTGACGAGCCTTCTTCATTTCAGGAGTGTAAGCATCAAATACGCCCTGGTTGTGAGTGCGGCAGTACTCGGTGAAGATCTTATGCAGCTCCGGATCCGGCTCATAACCGTAGTTCTGGCAAGCCTGCTCAGCCATCTTGATACCGCCGTACGGCATGAAAGCTCTCTTTAACGGCTTGTCGGTCTGAAGACCAACGATCTGCTCTAAGTCCTTATCAGCCTCGCTGATGTAGCCAGGGCCATGGGAAGTGATACCGGAAACAATGTGGGTATCCATATCCAGAACGCCGCCCTTTGCGCGCTCCTCTTTCTGAAGACCCTGCAGGATTCCCCACAGCTTGTCGGTAGCCTCGGTCGGGCCAGCCAGGAAGGACTCATCTCCCTCGTAAGGCTTGTAGTTATGCTGGATAAAATCACGGGTGTTTACTTCTTCTTTCCACAGACGGCCGTCAAATCCATCCCACTGATCAAAGTTAGTCATTTGGTGTTTTCCTCCTTAAAATTGTACTGTGTTTTTGCATACTGTATACATAGTTGCCAGAAAAAAATATAACTTCTCAAATATTTTGCTATCTGATTAGTCATATTGTCTGTCCGTCAACTGCCGCTGTCTGTTTTGGGGGGATCAGCAGCTTCTCTGTATACCTTAATACCGTCATGATTTGTTAAATTCATAACGATTCATTCTATAGCAGGCCATTCATCTGACCTGCATATAGAATATCATATTTTTTCTAAATTGCAAGCGGTATATTTGCGTTTTTTTCTCAATACATCCCAGGTATCTGTTTTTATACAATCATCCTTTTTGTTAGGTTGAATGACTATTTTTCTGTTGAATGTATTCCTTCTTTGTTAAAATATTATCTCCCTACGCAGCCGCTTCTCCCAGCATCTTCACTGCCTGAATCAGCAGCGTCGGAACAAAGGCGCAGACCAGCACCGTTGCCAGCTGCCTTGCGCTCAGATCTGCCACCGCAAACAGCACCTGCAGCCCCGGCAAAAACAACACTGCTGCCAGAAGCAGCGTTCCCGTTTCAAAAGCCATCACACTCCACATATTGCTCCGGATTCCAAGGCTCAAAAGCGAATGGCTGCTCCGGCAGTTAAATCCGTGAAACAGCCGGGCCAGAGTCAGCGCGGAAAATGCCATAGTACTGGCCGTCCCGGCTCCGCCTGTATCCATCCCCACATGATACGCCGTCATCGTGCTCACCGCAATCAGCATTCCCTGTAGCACAAGCCGGAGCAAAAACGCGGCGGTCAGAATTCCCTCCTTTGGATCCCGCGGCGGCTGGTCCAGAAGTCCCTCCTCCTGGGGTTCCATGCCAATGGCAATCGCCGGCAGCGAATCTGTCAGCAGGTTAATAAACAAAAGATGCACCGGGGCAAAGGGCATGGGCAGAGCCAGAATTGAGGCATACAGCACACACAAAATGCCGGCCATATTGCCGGACAACAGAAACTGTACCGCATTGCGGATATTCCGGTACACATTCCGGCCATTCGCCACCGCCTTGATCATAGTGGCAAAATTATCATCTGTCAGGATCATGGATGCCGCATCCTTGGAAACCTCGGTTCCCATGATTCCCATGGCCACACCAATGTCCGCTTTTTTCAAGGCCGGGGCATCATTCACCCCATCCCCTGTCATGGCCACAATCCTGCCCTGCCGCTGCCACGCTTCCACGATGCGGATCTTGTGCTCTGGTGAGACCCGCGCGTAAACAGAGATATATTCCAGCTTCCGGTCCAGCTCCCCATCCGTCATCTGATCCAGTCCAGGCCCGGTCACCGCCAGGTCACCGGCCTCCAGAATTCCGGTCTTTTCTGCCACCGCCAGTGCCGTCACCGGATGATCTCCCGTGATCATGACCGGACGGATGCCCGCCTTTTTTGCCGTCAGCACCGCCGGTTTCGACTCCGGCCGCGGCGGATCCAGCATAGCAGCTATGCCCAGGAAAATACAGGAATCCTCCAGTTCCAGGCTGCAGGCCTGCATCTGCTCCAGAGGCCGGTAGGCCACTGCCAGCACCCGCAGGCCTCCGGCCGCCCAGCTCTCATTCTGCTGCCGAATCTGTTTCTTCTGCTCCGGCGTCATAGGTCTTACTCCACTTTTTGTCAGAATCTGGTCAGTTCGTTCCAGAAGGACATCCGGCGCTCCTTTGGTAAACAGGACACAGATTCCGTCGCACCAGTGCAGCGTACTCATCCGCTTTCTCCCGGAATCAAAAGGAAGTTCTCCCAGGCGCGGCATCTCCCGGCGCAGCGCCTCAGGTGAAACATCTGCCCGCAGAGCCATTGCCAGAAGTGCTGCTTCCGTTGGGTCTCCCGTGCAGACGTCCCCCTGTACCACTGCGTCGTTGTCCAGAACTGCCCCATATAAAAAGTACCTCTGGACCGGGTCATACAGCCTTAGCTGCCCGGGTTGCAGAACCCTTCCATCTACCAGCACCTGCTCCACTGTCATACGGTTCTGGGTCAGGGTTCCAGTCTTATCGGAACAGATTACCGAGACGCAGCCCAGGCTTTCCACCGCTTTTAAATCCTTGATGATGGCGTGTTCCCGGGCCATCTGCTGCGTTCCCATGGCCTGCACAATGGTCACGATGGAACCGAGCGCCTCCGGAATGGCTGCCACCGCCAGCGCCACCGCAAACATCAGCGATTCCAGTACGCTGGTTCCCCGGTACAGACTCAGCCCAAACACCAGTACACAGATTCCGAGAATCAAAGCCGCCAGATGGGTACTAAACTGGTCCAGACTCACCTGCAGCGGCGTTTTCTTCTCCTTTGCCATATTCATGAGCCGGGCAATCTTTCCAAGCTCCGTTTCCATGCCGGTGGCCGTCACCACAAACACGCCACGGCCACCCGTCACCAGCGAACCAGCAAAGACCATGTTGTACTGGTCTCCCAGGGGAATTCCTGCTACATCTTCCACCCCTGCCCGCTTCTCCACCGGCAGCGACTCCCCCGTCAGTGAGCTTTCATTCACCTGCAGGTTATAGCATTCCAGCAGACGGCCATCCGCTGCCACCAGGCTTCCGGCATCCAACAGCACAATATCTCCCGGCACTACCTTCGCTGCCGGAATCTCCTGGCTTTTTCCATCCCGCAGCACCTGCGCAACCGGCGCGGACAGTTTTTTCAGGCTCTCCAGAGACTTTCTGGCCTTCTCATGCTGAATCGTTCCCAATACCGCATTCATGGTGATCACCGCAAAAATAACAGCCGCACTCTCCCCACTGCCAGAAAGAACAGAAATTGCCGCTGCCACGATCAGGATCAACACCAGAAGATCCTGAAACTGCTCCAGAAATACCTGCCAGATTTTTTTTCCGGCATGCTCCTGCAGCACATTTTCTCCAAACTGACCACAGCGCACCTCAGCCTGGCCGGATGAAAGTCCACCATGGCTGCTCTCCATCCCGCGCAGGGCTTCCTCTGCCGTCATCTGATACCATGTTTTCATTCTGCCACCGCGCTCCCGGAAATGTTCAGGCTCCGCGCTTCTTCCCATGCCCGAAACCATTCTGCTCTATCATATGTAAACGCCCGGTCATTCAGTACTTGTTTGCAGTTTCATATGCTAAAACGCAAACCCTATTTTCCCGCCTGCTGCCAGCCTTTCTTTTACCGGCTCCGCGCATGCCATTCCCGCAATTTCCGGTAAATCCAAAGCAGCGCAAGCACTAAAAGTCCGCCAAAAAAGAAGATAGCCCCGATTCCCACCGCAATCAGCAAAATCCTGGTCACTCTTTCCAGAAATTCCTGTAGCCTGGACTTCTTTTGTTTCGGCTGTTTCTCCACCTCTTCCGGCTGTGCCGCGTCCGTTTCCGCCTTTGCCCCGGCTGTCTCCTCCGCTTTCTCCGAAGCAGATTCTTCCTGCATCTGAGCCTCGTCCAGTTCTCCCGGCGCGCCACCCCGTTTCAGCTTCTCCCATCGTTCCGGATCCACAGTCCCTTCATACATTACCTGATAATCCCGCAACAGCCGGCTTCCGCGGGCCACCGCGTCCCGGCACACAATACCGTCCTCATTTTCATAGGGCATTCCTGCCCAGCCAATCTCCTCCACTTCGTATTCTTCTTCGGAGAGTCCCATGCTCGAGAGCAGTTCTGTTCCATACTGCTGCGCCAGCTCAGTCAGCTCAGAAAAATCTATCAGCTCCGATTCCTTTACCATAATCTCCCCCAGCTGGTATTCCCCCGCCCCATACTCATAAAATGTGATGGGAAAGGAAAAATCATCCCGCCAGTAAGCATCCTCTTCCACCTGATCCACCGCCCGGCACCGCACCAGCTCCTCATCGTTCCCGGCCAGCACCGAAACCGTGATCTCATCCGGAAGTTCCGTTTCTCCCTCCACTGCTTCATAGGTCACCTCCCGCCGCACAGTTTCCGCGCGCACCTGAAGCGCGCCGACTACCGTCATCTGCACCAGTACCAGCGCCGCCCAGAGCGCAGTCTGTATTCCCCTTGCTTTTTCTTTTGTCACCCAAATCCCCCTGAAACATTAAGTTGCTGTCTCTTCCCTTATGACACAGCTGTAACCTCATTTTGATACTGAAATTCCTGTCACGAACGGGACAGGTTTGTCTGCACATGCCGGAACCGGCGAACTGTGCGAAACGGTGTGTCTGCTGACTGTACACACCGCGTTTCTTATGCCCATTGTACTTCGGGCCGGAACACGCGTCAAGCGCATTCCGGCCCGCTTATAGTTCTCCTCGCCGCAAAAATCGACACGGTTCATATATGCTATGAACTGTGCCGACTTTTGCCGATGCTTCTTCTCTATGATTCATATACCAGATGATACAGCCGCTCCAGTTCCTGAAATGGCGGCAGTTCCCGCAGTTCCTGCAGGCCATCCATAATTCCTTCCAGATACCACTGGTGGCATTCCCGGTGCTTTTCGTTGAAACGCTGCCAGATTTCATCCCCGATCACCATATAATCGCGGGCGGTGCTGCGCATATTACTGAGTTTGTCTCCCAGCGTGAGCAGCTTCACCTCACGCGGCGCCCGTTTTAAATGGGCAATCGTACTGGCCTTCCGCTCCCGCCAGGTACGGGACTTGTCCTCACTCTCCGCCATCACAAACGACAATACCCGGCTTCCAAAATTCTGTTCCAGTTCTTCCGGCGTCACACTGGTATCTTCCAGGACATCGTGAAGATACGCCGCGGCAATGACCTCCGGATCATCGGTCATCTGCGCCACAATGAGCGCCACTTCCATTGGATGATAGATATAAGGAATCCTGCTTCCCTTCCGTATCATGCCCTCATGGGCCTTTGCCGCAAATAGCGCCGCTTTCTGAATCATCTGTTTATCCCCATTCATATACCGTTTTGCCGCTGACCTTTCGTTCTCTGCCTGAAAACATGCTTCAGCAGCATCTCCTCTTCTGCAATCCGCGTTACCAACCATCTGATATTTACATTCTACCATACTCCCAGGCTTCCCGAAAGGGGATAACTCATGGAATCGTAAGAAAAGTTGTCTTGTAAATCCGTGGTTTTTCTGTTATGCTAATGGACAGATCATCGGGCATTTTGCCTTGCGATAAAAGGAGTTTTTTATGGAACAGAATCAGCCATCTGCGTCCCGCCGTGATCACCGGTACCGCAGAAAAAAACAAAGTGAATGGCCGCATATCCTCTTATTTTATGTGCTCCCGTTCATTGTATTTAACAGCATCCTATTTGTCTGTCTCACCGCGAAGCCAAAGCTGGACGTTGTGGTAGAAGACACCAACGACTACCTTTCCACCCATGTTGTCCTGACCGTAAAGTCATTTTTCCCGACCAAATCCGTCAGCATGACATTAGATGGTGAACCGCTGGAACTGGAAAAAGGCAGGCACCGTACATACACAGCCACCGTTTACAAAAACGGCTCCATTGAGTCTTCCGTAGTGAATTTAAACGGCATGCCGGCCACTGTCTTTGAGCACGTAAACGTGTTAGACGATAATCCGCCGGAATTTTCCAGTACCGATATCAAGGACGGCGTCGTTACCATCACCTTATCCGACAGCCAGTCCGGCATCAATTTTGATTCCATCTACGCACTGGATTCCGCCGGAGTACGCGTAGAGCCCACCAGCGTGGACCGCGCCAGCAACACCCTCTCCTTCGAGATGGACCCGGCCGGACTTCATATTTACGCCCGCGACAAGGCTGACAACGAGGTACAGGGTACCTTTACTTCCCACAAAGAGGGCAGCGTAGAAACCCTGGAGGGCGGCGCAGTCGACCCGGAGGAAAACGGCAATGCCGCATCTGACACAGACGCACAGGCCGCAGCTGCTACACAGGTTTCCTTTCATTAGTCTTTCCATTGTCATGGAAGCATTATTTTTCAAACAAAAAACGCGCAGATTACAGCATCATCTCTGTAACCCGTGCGTTTTTCTTTTTTATACTGCGTTACTGCGGTGCTTCATCCGCGGATCTTCGTTCTTCTTTTGCAGTCGGCTTCTCTTCCTTTTCCGCCGGCCGCTCTTCTTGCATCTCCCGGGTGTCTTTATCTGCCCGCTCTTTTTCCGGTAAATCTGCCTGAACCTTCTTTGCCCGTCCGTAAATCTCCGCCATCTCCCGGCACTTTGCAATCAGCTCCGGTGTCAGATCATCCTTCTTCATGCGCCAGCGCCAGTTCTTTCCAAGGGTGGATGGCTCATTTGTGCGCGCCCAGTTTCCCAGACCCAGATAATCCTGCACCGGAATCACCGCCAGCTTTGCCACACTGGCCAGCGCCAGGCGGATATAATCCCAGTGTATCTCCCCCTCCGGCGTATACGCATTGCCCAGATACCGCAGCGCAAACGTCTTCGATGCCGGAGACAGGCTGTGATACCAGCCCTGTAGCGTCATATTGTCGTGGGTTCCCGTATAAACCACACAGTTCTTCGGATAGCGGTGCGGCAGATAACTGCTGGCGCCCTCATCATCAAAAGCAAACTCCAGCACCTTCATGCCCGGGAATCCAGTCTTCTTCACCAGCTCCAGCACAGAAGGAGTCAGGAATCCAAGATCCTCCGCAATGATCGGAAGCTTGCCAAACTGCTTCTTCATTGCCTTAAAGAGGCTATAGCCAGGTCCCTTCTCCCAGTGGCCAAACTCCGCAGTCTTGTCCTTTGCCGGAATCGAATAGTAGGCATCAAATCCACGGAAATGATCCACCCGCACCACATCATACAAGCGGAAGCTGTACTCCATCCGCGCAAGCCACCAGGCATAACCGGTCTCCTTATGGCGCTCCCAGCGGTAGAGCGGATTGCCCCACAGCTGACCCGTTGCCGAAAACGCATCCGGCGGACATCCGGCTACCGCCTCCGGCTGACCCTCCGCATCAAACTGGAACAGTTCCGGATGCGCCCAGCTGTCCGCGCTGTCCATGGCCACATAAATCGGAATATCCCCGATGATCTTCACGCCGTGCTCATTGGCGTAATGCTTTAGCTTCGCCCACTGCTCCTGAAATTCATACTGCAAAAATTCATAAAAGAAGATCTCATCCTGGCAGCTCTCCCGGTACCGCTCCAGCGCTTCCGGCCTTCTGGTACGGATATCCTCATCCCACAGAAGAAAGCTCTTCCCGCCAAAATGATTCTTAACCGCCATGTAAAAGCAATATTCCCTGGTGTCCTCTGTAAGAGCATCCGCAAAAAATTCCTGCAGCTTTTTTTCGCTGCGGCCTTTCTCCTGCTGCTGTTTTTTCCATGCTCCAAATGCCTTTTTCAGCAGTGGGAATCGATGGAAATACTGCTTCTCATAGTCAATATCCTGCGAATCTGCTCCCAGGTCCGCCGCGTCACATTCTGCCTTCGTCAAAAGTCCCTTCGCAACCAGCGTTTCCAGATCAATGAAATACGGATTTCCCGCAAAGGCACTAAATGACTGATACGGAGAATCCCCATAACCAGTAGGCCCTAACGGCAAAATCTGCCAGTACCGCTGCCCAGCCGCAGCCAGCTGATCAACAAAGGCGTAAGCCTCTTTTGAAAAAGCTCCAATTCCATACTCCGATGGCAGACTCGCCACCGGAAGCAGTATACCACATGCCCGTTTCATACTCCGCTCCTCCTTCTCGCTTCCATCACTGTATCATACGGAATTTTCAGTCCAGAAAAATCCCACCTGTAAACTGCAGTCTTCTCACACCTGACGCACCCGCGCTGAAAATCCCTGAAACCGCCATACAAATACCACCAGGCGGAAGATCCAGTCTACAAACATGGCGTACCAGATTCCCATCACGCTCATGTGAAGTCCCTTGACAAATACATAGCCCAGTCCGATGCGGAACACCCACATGGAAAATACCGAAACCATCATGGTAAACTTCGCGTCCAGTCCGGCACGCAGCGTATTCGGCAGTGCGAAAGCCAGCGGCCAGAGCACCATGCCGCAGGAATGCGCCAGCAAAAGTTTCTGTGCCAGAACCGATGCCTCCGGGGAAAGGTTATAAATTTCCACCACACGGCTCCGGAAAACTGCCATGCAGGTACAGATCACAAGCAGCAGGCCATAGTTGACCGCAATGACCTTTCTCGTGTAGAACTTTGCCTGCTCCGGCTCACCTGCGCCCACACACTGCCCCACAATGGTAATAAGCCCCAGTCCCAATGCCACACCTGGCAGATACTGAAACGTCACCAGGTTGGTGGCCACTGCGTAACCCGCGATGGATGCCGTGCCAAGCGTTGAAACCAGGCTCTGCAGCGCGATCTTTCCAAACTGGAACATGCCGTTTTCCAGACCGCTCGGAATTCCCACCGCCAGAATATTCCGGATCATATCCGGCTGCGGAATCATCTGCCCCAGATGGTCCACCCGAATGCTGTTTTTCGGATTCCGCACCAGGATCACCATGACCACCGCCGCAAACATACGGGAAACCAGCGTAGGAATTGCCACACCTTCCACTCCCATATGCAGCCCGAACACGCAAAGAGCATTGCCCGCCACATTGATGGCATTCATTGCCAGGGAAACCTTCATGGACACCTTGGAATTGCCCATAGACCGAAACAGCGCCGCCCCGGAATTATAAAGCGCTAGAAACGGATACGACATGGCAGTGAACCAGAAATATGTCTGCGCGTTGTCCATGACCGCCGTCTCCACCGAACCGAAGATCAGCCGCAGCAGATGCCGGTTTCCGATAAATGCCACCGCCGCGATCAGAAGCGAAAGCGCCGCTGTGATCAGCACCAGCTGTCCTGCCGCCCGGCAAGCCTGATCCGGCTTTTTCTTTCCTATATATTGCGAGCAGACCACCGCGCCTCCGGTTGCCATAGCCGAAAGCACCTGAATCACCAGCACACTAATGGAATCCACCAGCGCCACGCCGGAAACCGCCGTCTCTCCAACAGCCGCTACCATCACCACATCCGCCATGCCCACCAAAACAGCCAGAAGCTGCTCCACCAAAAGCGGGCCAAACAGACGGATCATATCTTTCCGTGAAAACATTCCCATTCTCTTATCCTCTGTTTCTCTTTGTTTCAATAATTTTTATGAGTTACTGTTCACGCGTTGCGCAAACAGCAACGGATTTTGCCGATGCTTCGCATTCCAAATCGGCAAAATCTGCTGCCACCACGATATCATACGGCATTTTCAGTTCAGAAAATGCCTACCCGTGTACAGTAACTTTTATGATACATATTTTGCCGTGAATTTACAAGTATTACTTTTCACAGAAACAAATCTGGGATATACTAGGGAATGCAGTTTGGCGCTCCAAAGAGCAGCAAAAAGACACCATCTGATAAAAGAATCTTTAATATAAGAAAGTGAGACACCATGATCAATCCGATGAAATTAATGAAAATGAAAAATGCCTGGTCCCGCTTTGCGGCACACCATCCGAAATTCCCGCTCTTTTTAAACGCAATCGTGAGAAAAGGCATCCAGGAGGGTACCATTTTTGAATTCAAAGTCACCTCCCCGGACGGCCAGGAACTTGTCACCAATATGCGCCTCAGTTCCGAAGATATTGAACTGTGGAAGGAAATCTCAGAAGCCATGCGGTAATCTTATGGCTTCATCAGCTGTTCGTACCCGGCCGCGCCGGACGCTTCTCCGACGTGCTGATTGACAGCAGCGGCGCAGCATTGATTCGGCTTCTGGGACCGCTGTTCTGGCGGCATGACAATGAATTATGAGCAGCCCTGGAAAGCCTCATTACTGCGTATGCCAGAATCAGACCATGATCAAAGGCAAGCCCGTGCTCTTCCGTTTCTAACTGTAACCGCGGTTCCAGCTGCCCTGGCAGCTGTTCCGAACGAAACGGAATGCGGATCATTTCCTGTTTCCCACAAAGTTCCAGTACCCAGCGGTGAACCTGCCACAATTCTTCTTTTCTTCTATTCCCGGCCTTCTCGCCCGGCCCACTCGCATCCGGCAGCCGCTCCAGCTTTACCGAAAACCACTCTGCCGCCTTTGCGTCATCTCCCGCTTTTACAGTAATTTCCGACTTCTCAACCAGAGCCAGATACGCGCAGGTAATCACCCAGCGCCGCGGATCCCGCCCCGGCGTGCTGAACGTGCGCAGCTGCTCCAGGCATCCACAGTCCACGCCCGTCTCCTCTTTCAGTTCCCGCGCGGCAGCATCGTCCACCGACTCATCCGGGTTTACAAAGCCGCCCGGCAGCGCATACTGGCCGCGAAACGGCGGACGACCGCGCTGAATCAGAAGCACCTCCAGATGTTCCTCTTCACTGCCACGGGCAAAAATCACCATATCTGCTGTCACAGACGGCTTTGCGTATTTGGAATCATCGTAGGTTTTCACAAATTCCTGATCTTCTTTTGAGAGATTCATCCGTTATTCCTCCCGGCCAGAATTTCTAACGCCGCGTAAAGGGCCGCCACATGTACAGCTTGTTCAAACACGCCATCCCGCAATGCCCTTCGCACATCCTTTAAATCCATGAACTCCACCGCCACATCTTCCATCTCATCCAGATGCTGCTTCGCCGCCCACTCTGTATCCGTTGCCAGATAGCAGTAAGCATATGCTGTAGAATTGGCTGCGTTCGGCGCTGTCTTCATCAGAAACTCCAGCTTTCCGGCCCTGTACCCGGTCTCCTCCAGAAGCTCCCGCGCGGCTGCTGCCTGAGGATCCTCCTCTTTTTCAATCGCGCCGGCCGGCAGCTCCACAAGCACCTTCTCCGCGCCATGGCGGTACTGGCGCACCAGCACCAGACGTTGATCCTTTGTCACCGCTACTACAACCGCGAAATTCGGATCCCGGTGAATATAGAAAGGCTCAATAATCCGCCCGTCCGGCAGTTCACAGCTCGATGCCTCCAGCTGCACCCAGGTATCCTGAAACACAATTTTCCGGTTCAGCACCTTCCAGGCCATATCCCGTTTCTTCTCCATCCAGACTGCCTCCTCTTCCCAGTTACAAATTTAACACTTTAAATACTTTCATTATACGGAGAAGGCAGAGAGAACGCAAGAAAATTCTGGCACGGCAGCTCTTACCGTTTTTACAGGCAATACTCCTGAATCGCCGCTACAATGGCGTTGCGCTCACATTTTACCGTTACCCGGCAGTTGATCTGCATCCGCTTTGGCACAGGAGAAGCATCCCAGTCCCGGACACCAATCAGTGGCTTGTGCATTTCGTTGGCAATGTCGATTGCCAGATCAATCCACTCTTTATAATTCCCATACATTTCCGCGAAAAGTACCACGCAGCCGCACTCCGAAATCTTGCGGCGCAGGAGAAGCATCCGACGTTTTCGGTCCAGTTCTTCCAGTTCATTGTTGTAACTCACCGAATCATCGGTCCACTTAAAATAATTCGTTGTATTCAGCCACTCACACACCGTATCGTAAATTTCACGGCCATTTCTCGCACGGCTGATCACAACATGTCTGTCTTTCAGTACCGGCATTATCATCCCCCCTAACCTGCTGAAAAGAATGCTGCTTCCATGAACGGAAAAAGACAGCTCTTTTCAGACTGTCTTTTTGTAATGTAATGCCTTTATTTTACTGTAGTTTTCCGAAAAGAGACACCTCACTGTCAACTTTTCCTGTTATTTGTCACCTTTTGCCAGTGTCCAGAAACGGACAACATTCGTTTCAGAACAGCTTCCCGGACTTACCCGGTAGAGCCTTCTACCAGCCAGCCTCCATACGGGATGCCACCTTCTCGCGGTATTTCGGGCTGATACGGAATGTCTCGCCGTTCTTTAAGCGGATCATCTGGCTCTTAACCGCATCTACGTATTTCAGATTGACCAGATAGCTGACCTGAACCCGTACAAAATTGTAATCCTGCAGAATCTTCTCGATGTCATCCAGCTTGCCGCGAATCAGAGGCTTATTGCCATTGGCCATATATACATCAATATAATGGTTCCGGCTGACAAGATACATAATCTCGTTCACATCCCACACATGGTACTTCGCGCCCTCCGGCACAATCACCTGCGTTGCGGAAATCTTTCTTTTATAGGAAATGATTGCCTGCTCCAGATCCTCATCCAGATTCGTTTTTCTTACAAAATACAGCGGATTGGTGTCAAAAGAAGCAAACACCTTATCATCATATGCGGATACAAAAACCACTTCCTCAAAACGTCCGGAATTCTTCCACTGTCTTGTAATATCAATTCCGTCCTGCTCCGGCAGCACAATATCCATAAATGCCAGCTGATAAGTTTTATCACACGCCTCCAGCTGACTCAGTCTGCTCATGCGGTCCACTTCAAATTCCAGACCGTACTTTCTAAACAGGGCCTCCACCTTCATCTGCACAAGCTCTGCCAAAATTTTATTATCATCAAAAATTAACGCATTTCTCATACTGTATCCTTATTCTCCCCCAATGAAAATCACGTACCTTATTAATTAAACGAACTCATTATACTAGAGGGAAATATGTTTGTAAAACGTATTTGAAAGATTCAGAAGTTCGCACAAAGAAGCAACGGAGAAACGGGGATTCCATGGCTGTTTTTGCCATAGGCATTGATGAAATTTTGTCACAGTGTACCCTGTGAAATCTCATTCTCTCCGATTCCATTCTTCTTTTCCAGACCTTCAATTCCGCTTTTAACCATATAACCAAGCAGATTTTCTCCGGATTCCTTCATCTCCAGCCAGATCCGGAAGCTGTTCGCCTCTCCATCTTTAAAGTCGCAAAGTTCTCCATCCAGGGCAATCAGTTCTCTGGATTTTGATTTCGTTAAAACAGACGAATTATTTTTTTACCATATATTGCCATAATATCCACTGCTTCTCCCCAAAACTGCTGATATCGTCTTGATGGATAATTTTTCCTATTTCGGTCTCCGTAATCCACCCTTTCGGCGCAAGCCAAATCCATGCAGATAGATTTCCGGCATGTTGATTCTTTCATCCGTGTTTTTCTGTATGATACCCAAAGACATCAGCAGATTCATTAATTCTTCAACCGTTCTAACAGGAGGTTTCACTTTCGTATCCATATCAAGAAGCTGTTTCATCTTCTTTCTGAACTCCATCCCCGGCATCAGCAATGTTTCTCCTTCCAGAACCGTCTTCAAGTTTTCCAGCCACGGAAAGTCCTCTTTCAATTCAGCCACACGATCTGCGGATACCTCCTGAACTGCCCCCTGAATGGAAGATGCCGTCAATAAAGCTGTTGTTGACTGCGTCTTAGGATTCTGCAGCATCACCTTAGCAGCACAGGCATAACACTTTAAAAAAGATCTCGGTGCCAGGTCTCCATTGGCATCCTGCAGATGATTCGGTACCCAGGAATAACTGTCTCCCTTTTTCGGAGATGCTCCCATATAACGTCCTATCAGATAAATAATAAATCTTCTGATGATTTCTTCCTCTTCCGTCGGAAGATAACCAACAGAAGGATTCTCCTGAACCAGCCCCGGAACTGCTGACATATATTCTATCATTTCCCGTGTCTGCTCCTCCGTTTTTGCATTGGCAAGCCGACGAATCAGGAGACGGTACAAAGAAAGCGTATTCCAGCTTAAATCAATCTGCCGGCTTCCCAGTTTTGATGCATCCGGAAACTGCAGGCTTTCTGAGTTCCGCAAATCTGTACGGATAAAGACCTTGCATTTCAGCCTGCGCCAGCGTGTGCTGACCGAGAACCAGTACATGATTAATGTACGGATATAAGAATACATGATATCATGGTCCGGACTGATTCGGTCAATCTGATCATATGCCATAATTAGCCAACGATCTCTCCGCGCAAGAATTTCATCCACCTCGTCCAGAAAATTTTCCCAGTTTTCCGGGTGTTCCTGATAAAGCGAAAGCCATTTGCCCGGCGATTTTAATGTGGTTTTCTTTTCAAACAATTCCAATTCCTGCTGTGAAAAAAACTCTTCTGCCACTGTACAAACTTCCGTATCATTGGCAAAAAAGGCTAACAGCTTCAATACAATAGCCCCCACCCAGAATGCCATTGTGTCCTTATCTTCCTGAAGAGTTCCTAAAACATTTTGATTTGGCAAACTGTTATCTTCCTTCGAATACCCCACCAAAACATCCGTATTTTTATAATTTGGCCTGTTAAAATAAATTCCAGCTCCGATTACACGACGAAATCCATCTTCACCCACAAATGTCTTAAATACCCTGGTCTTTCCCGCACCTCGTCCGCCTACGATCAGGAACTTTGTAGGATCCTGCAATTCCTGATACTGCTTTACCTGCAGGAAACTGCGGATATCCTCCATCTCATATTCGGTTGTTCCACCAAGCTGCTCAAATGTTTCAAGCAAAACTGTCCTGTCCACTGTTTTCCGCATCTCCTTCCTGAGCTTCCCCAAACCGTTCCATGATCCGTTCTGCTATCTCCCGATAAGGCTGATCAGACAACTGGGTTTTCAAATCTTCTGTTCTATTCTCGTCATATAACGGAATATCCCCCGACAAAGCAGGCATGTACCGAACGAACACTGGATCATGAGCTTCTCTGCTGGCCCGGATTCCTGGCTGCATATCGTTGTCATAATAATCTGAACAAAATACTTCATAGGACTTTTGCCGAAAGTGTTCTTTTTCTTCCTCAGACACAATTCCATTCACTCCGCAAGCACTGTCCACCATAATCGCAAATGGCTTGTCAGCCTGACTTGTTGCAATGGTTCGTACCGCCTGCTGAATTCCAAACCACGACTGGAAACTGTCTTTTCCAAAAAGCACTATGCCATGAGGAATCTGTGCCGTAACCACTCCGGCCATATCATGAAAGCCCGCTCTGGAATCAATCAAGATATAATCAATTCCACCGCTGCCCTTCAAAGCTTCACAGCAATCCTTCAGAAGCTGAACCAAATTCTTTTTTAAATTTTCTCCCACCAATTCCTGACTGTCTATTCTTGCAAGCTTCAGCAAAAACTCATCGTTCAGTTTTCCTCCGCTTACCAGATACAGATTACCCATACCATTCTCCATATAAACAGGACTGGTCAGAGGAATAATATAGTCTGACATATTCATCGGAGTGTTCGGATTCATGCTCTTTTCCTGCAGATAATCTACCGTTCCTTTTCTAATATAGCCCGCATCATCAGCTGGGAAAAAGAAGGTTGATAATCCCGGTGCTTCCAGATCTGTGTCAAGCATTAAGACATTCTTCTTTCGTCTCAGCAATTCCAATGCCACTGCCGTTAACGCTGTTGTTCTTCCCATGCCACCTTTATAAGAGAAAAAGGTTACAATCTTAGGCAGCACTTCTGAAGCGTCTGGCTGCGTATCTCCATAAGGCCACGCTGCCTGTTCCTTCTGACAGCATTGAATCCATGCTTTCTTTGCAATTCCACGTTCTACCACATACCACTTTACAGACGTATTTGCCCCAGACGGCGGATCCTGATCCTCCACACGCAATTCATGAATCTTACCAAACAAATCCTTCGTCCAGTCTTCTGCTCCTTCTACAAATATCGTGTCTGAAAAGAATCCACCTATATTTGTCGTCAGATCATTTTTCAACACATCCACACTGTTTTCTGCCACTGTATAATGATTCTGCGGTACCACATAAACAGAAATCCGTCCCTTTGCATCCCGCACAAGATTTACTTCATCCAGTCCGGCAAAATCATTCCATCTCGCGATCCTGCTCTTTGCTGTATCCAATGCATTCTCAAAACTGACCAACTATTCGCCCTCCTGCCTCATATTGTTATAAGCCCATCCATTAGCATATTCATAATCACCTGCTCCATACTCTGGGCAAATGCCTGGCAATCAGCCATCTCCTGCTCCGTAACATCAAAGCACCGCTGATATCGTCTTGATGGATGATCCTTGTAGAGTTTTGGCGGCATTATACCTATGGGCATTGCAGAAGCAAGTCCGCTATCTATAGCGGCCCAGGCATTCAGAAGAGAAGAAACCTGTGTCCAGTCCTTATCTATGCCATGCGCAGACGGCCTCAACTGATATTTCCAGTATAACAATGCCTTCTGCGCGCATTCTACTGAGAATGCATAATGACACAAAGCATTTTCATACGCATCTGCATCTCTCAGAATCTCCGCATCATGAAAATGCCGTAACGCTGCCGCCGGATAGTTGTCGTTTGCATTTTGTGGATTTCGGGTATTATTGCCGCTGCCAGCCATGTCTTATCCTCCGAATGAAATAATATGTTTATTATAAAACGAATATGTTTTATGTACAATTGTAAATTTGTATCTATATATCATTTACTCCTACCTCTCCCCCTCCTTCATCAGCAATCCAACCTTACTCTCATAGATCAGCCCATCAATCCGGTTATGATGTTCTGACTCCGATGCCGCAAATATGGTCTTCAGCAAGGTTTCAAGATTTTCCCACCGGAACAATTTTGTATGACAGCAGTCGTTTCGCCGGTTTTTGCATTCGAATAATTTTGCCCGGAAATCGTCCCACCACTGCCGGTCATATACCTCATAACCAAGCTGAGCCATAATACTGCCGAGATTATTCTTCTTATACTTAATGAAGGTCGAGTACCAGCCAAGTGTAAATTCTTCCGGACTGGCATCTTTCAGACACCGGATCCGCTGATCCGGAGAACCGGCAGTCCGCATTCCCCGCATTTGATGATCCGGGAAATAATGCTTTAACGCGTCTGCAAAGCATTCCTGCATCTGCTTAATTCGCCAATCACTTCCTCCGTTGATGGGATATATTCTTCCTCTTCTTCGCTTTCGCCCTGCTCATGCTGAGCCGGGAATGTTGTTCCTCCCGGAATCTGCAGGCATAAATGTTTCAGTTTTTCCTGATCCGGCTGCGCTTTCTGTAATTCGCGATCCAGGCCTTCAAACGCATAGGTGTCTATAATCTCTTTCGCCCTGCTGACGCATTTTGACTGCTTCCATGCCTGAATATCACCAATCACATAGAGCCTGTATTTTGCCCGTGTTGCAGCTACATTTACAATGTTATTGTTGACCCACCGGATTGCCGGCCCGGCATCCGATGATGTATCGCAGCCGAGCAGGAATATGACCTCCGCAGCCTCTTTTCCCTGAAACCGGTGTACCGTTCCCACATTTTTGTCCAGCCAGCCAGAAAGTGACGGCTCATACTTCAGCAGAACACTCTCCCTGTGGTTGTTCTGACAGGCTTTTGCATACTTCTTCACATAATCCTTAATTCCCGATACCACAGTTGTAAACGGGCTTATAATAAACAGATCCGGAGACGGATTCTTTGAAAAAGCGGTTTCCAGCATTTCGATCACTTTATCGCCCTGTTCCTTCACAAAATGTCTCTTTCTTCCCGCTTCTTTTCCGCTTATATTCATCCACTGCGACTGCGCGGCTATGAATGTGGCCAGCTTCTCCGCCTTAGGCTGGGCGGTCTGCTGTTTCATGATATTGTTATAAGAAATGTCATTGGAAATATCATACATCGGAGCAATACATCTTCTGTGCACCAGCAGCGGACAGCCTACCCACTCCTGTGCTCCCTGGTCATTCTCAAGATAGGTTCCGTATGGATTCATAAGATCCGCAAAACGCTGAACGGAGTTTGTCTTATCCGCATAGAGCTTAAACATATCCTCTGTATACGTCTGCTTCAGCACATCCTGGTCATCCGTAACAACAGGCTCCACCTGCTTCGGATCCCCCACAATTACCGCTTTTCCAGCCCGGCAAAGCGCGCCAATCGCCATATGAGGAGAAGCCTGTCCGGCCTCGTCCACAATCAGCGTTCCAATGATATCCTCTTTGACATTTTTTAATAATCTTTGTACAGACGCAAATGTAGAGGATACAACCGGGATAAGTAAAAACAGCGTCTCATAGACCGCAGTCGTGCACGCCTGCAGGTCATCATCTACAAACCTCACCGGATCCGCATCGCCATAGCTTCCGCTCCAGAGGCAGTCCAGATGCTTAAAATTATCTCTGCACTTATTCGATCCAAGAATGAATTCCTTTGTCATCTGAAGCGCATATAAAAACAGTTTTTCACGTTCCCGATTGTAGTGCTCTGAAATCCATGGATTTCTAAGCTGCGCCTTTGTTGAGACATCCATATCCGATGACAAAACATCTTTGATAAATTGACGCTCCAAAACAAAGCCACGCTCATAAGAATCCCGGCTCTGATAACTCAATTTTGCTTTCTCAAGAAGTTTTTTCTGCTCTTTCACTTTCCTGTCCGCAGCAGCAAGCTCCGTTTCTAATCTTTGTCTCTCCGCCTCAATTGCTGCCCGTTTCGCCTGAAATTCTTTCAGTTTTCTGCCATTCTCGTAAATTTCCGTTTCCAGGCTGTCTATCTCATCCTGAGAAGCAGGCAGTTTCCCGTTTTCATCATTCAGTTCCTGATTCAGTTCATTCATCTGCAGCAAATACTGCTCCTGCATTGCAGATGCCTGTGTGATGCCTTCCTGAGCTTCCTTATATCTGGATGATTTAAAAAGCTTTCCAAACAAAGAGACACTCTTCTGCAGCGTATCTATTCTTGTCTGGGCAGCGGCAATATTTTCTCGCTGTAATGCTATTTTATTCTCCAGGTCCGCACAAACGGCACGGATGCCGGTGATTTTTGTCTCAATCTTCTTCTTTTCATCGTTGAGCCGGCCTATGTTTTCCTGCTGTTTTGCAACCGTTCTGTCAAGTTCAGATAACTGCTGAGTTTGTTTCTTCCGCTGAATTTCTGCCTGATGCTTCTTTTCCCCTGCCCTTTTTGAAACATTGGTAAATTCTTTCTCCTGATCGGACAATTGATCCAATTTTGCTCGCAGATCTAACACGAAAGAAAGCTGTGAACCAAACCGTTCCCTCGCAGCGAGATATGTTCTCTTTCTCTTTATTACATCATCATTTCTCTTCATAACTTCCAGAAGTGGAACAATGACGTTCTTTTCCACTTTATCGATATTCGCTTTCTTACCCAGTGAGGCTGATATCAGCCCAAAGGCCTGCTGTTTCTCCTGCTTTCCAATCTCATCATTCAAAAGATCTGTCGCAAATCTGGAAAAATAAATATCCGGCTCGTCCATTACAATTTCTTTTAAACGCGCCTTTTTCTCGCCCTTTTCATTTGTATATTCTTCCCAGATTTTCTGTTTGAACGGCAGCGTTTCTCTGCTTTCAGACACAGTAAATAACCCTGTCAGTTCATCCAGGGCAGCATCATTCGGCCCATCATTCTTTTCTGACGAAGCCAGATCCCCTATGATTTTTTCCTCAAGCGGCAGCTCTTTGGTGATATTTTCTACAGCAGTATTGTTGCTGGATGCCACCAGAATACTGTACCCGGAAATTTTCTTATTCTTCAGCCTGTGATATTTTTTCACCCACTGATTATAGGAATTTCCCGGCCCATTGCCATGCTGAAAAGAATAGTCATCAAACGCCTCATCCGGATCCGCGTACTCCGCAAGAAGCCTTGCTTTCTCAATGATATTGCTGACAATAATTTCCTTTAACAGCGTGGTTTTGCCCGTTCCAGGCGGTCCATTCACGGAAAATACCGGCAGCTTTGCATCCTCATCCGTTGCCAGATTTACAGCGATCTGCTGCATCAAAACCGGCATAAAACGAGAAGGCCATTTCCCTAATGGCGCCTTTTTCGCCGTAAGGGTATCCCGCATAAACTGATATAATTCCTCTTCCTTTTGCGGTTTCACAACATCAAGTCGATGGGGTTTCTTTTCAGAATCTATGCCGTAACGATAAAGGCCCAAAATATAATCAAGAAGAAGCTTTTTCTTACCCTCTGTAAAACTATGATTCCGAATCCCATCCGCAGCCATCGCAAGATCTTCCGAATAAAAATCCATATGAAGACCTATTTCATTCTCTTCTTCTTCGATTTCATTCTCTGACGCATACAATTTGAAATAAACGGTAAGAAATGATCCTCTCGTCTCAGATACGTTTAAATGAAGCGCCTCCAGAACCATATTCTCTATCTGTTTTAACAAACCATAAGAAACCGTATCAGAGACAGCACAGGATTCCTTTAATTCCGATGCCAAATCCCCTTCTTCTATCGGTTCAAATAACCTGCTGATCTGATCCTCAAGCTCTCTGACCTCGGAGTTATACTCTGACACTGCCAGTTTCTGACTGGCATTGGCCGTACCTCCGGATAACCGTTTCATTGCCCATGCCAAAGGAGATATCGACAGTGAATCCGCGACATAGCTGCCATCTTTCGAAAATTTTAATGACGCAAGGGCTATCTCATCATAGTTTTCTTCCGGTTCCTGACCAGCCCATTCCACATTCTGCGCTATGTTCTGGATGCATACTTCCTTCCTCATACAGCCCACAAAAACCGTAAAATCACTCCATACCGGAAGCCGCATGGCCTCTGATTCCGCTTTCACCAAAGTCCGAAGCGTATCTCCCGGCTTAAACCAAACAAAATCCTCTACCTTCTTATTCGGGCGCTTCTTTCTGCCTTCCAGCAGCTGTTTTTTATATGTTAATGCACTCGTTTCTTTCTCCTTATATTTTTTCAGGCTCTGCTGGTTTAAAAATTCCATGATGAACCAGTAATCGAGAATTTTGATTGCGTCTTTTTCATCTGTGGTTAAATTTGCTAGCATGTTTTCACCCCTCTTGAAGTTCTGATTCATTTCTATACGCCCATTCCAGCATCGTCTCCTGATACACAGCCTTTCCGTACTGCCGGATCAGATCCGCTATTTTTACCAGTTCTGCATCTTTCAGCTTATCCAGCTTTTTCATGCGCTCCGGCGAAATCGTTTCTTCCGGGAGATTTTCCGCTGATCTGGCCCGGAGGTAGTATTCCGGCTTATATTCCCATAATTCCAGCCTGCTGCCATACCGGTCCTTCAGTCTCTGGGCTATGCCAAGTCCCTCCGGATCAAAATCCCCGGCATAATGCAGCCTGCTCTCCCGGCTCAGAAGGTCCAGAAGAATCAGCGCTGACAATCTGAGCTGTCCATTGGTACAGACAAACGCTGTTTCGGGATAACGGTTGGAAAGCACCGCAAATACTGCCGGGTTCTCTACTACATATACATCTTTCCCGCCGCAAACCCGCTCCAGACGATACAGGGTCTGAAGCGTACACTGCAGCGGCTCCCGCATCCGGTAAAATCCATCCATTCCGCTATGCCTTGTCCCATCCTGTAAAAATGCCTGGATTCCATAAATTAATACCGTGTTGGACAGGTCATCCTTCAAAATACCGGCACGATATAAAATCCGCGCTTTCCACTCTGTATCCGAATAGGATGGCTGGCGTTTTATCCCATAATGCTTCTGAATAAACAGCCGCAAAAGCCTGTCCGTTGTGGTTCCTTCATCAAAATAGTGCGGATCTCCGCTGATTTCCGCGGCAAAAACCGGCAAGGCCTGAGCAAGCCCGCGGTCTGCCGGCAGATTGTCACAGGCATGTATCAAAACGCGCAGCCGCTGCCCAAGCAATTCCTGGTCTGCCCGGTATTGCGCGTACAGCAGGCTGCGCCCCTCGCACTCCCCGCTTAATATTTCTGCCAGAAATCTTGCCCCTATATCTCCTGATGGGTCTGCGTACTGCGCAAAAAAATCATTCCGGTCAGATTCTTCCCTCTCCCGCTGCTCCTTTTTTCCAATGAATGGACCGCCAAAATACGCGCATAAAATCTCATCCCAGGAAAGAGCCGCAAAGCGGCTGTCTGCCAATGCCCGCTCCAGAAGCTCCACGGAAACCGTCAGCTGTTTTTTTCCATGAAGATTTTTCTGGAAAAATCCCTCCAGCTGGTCCCGTTCCGCCCCGGACCGGATGGAAATGATCGTCTTTCCCCCGATATGGCCAAGGCTCTCTGCTTTTTCCCGCACCTGGCGGAGGACACGGTCAAACACCGGCCGTGCCCGCAGATAGCTGACGCACTCCTCCAGAAGTTTTTCTTTACTCTGCATCGGTCTGAAGCACACGCTCCTTTCCATTCCACTGGTACGGAATCACGGAAACAAACTTCGCGTTTTCCGGACGCACCAGCTGATAGATCGCAAGCTGCGGAACCGTCTCATAATCTCCCCACAAGATCTGGGAGTTGATGATAAAATCGAACTCAAAATCTACCATCAGGCGGAACATATCGCGAATGTTGGTCTCATCCACACCCGCAAAGGCCTCATCCAGCGAAATGATTCTCGGCGCGTCTTCTCTTGCGCCCTTATACTTTGCCACTGCGGCTGAAAACAGCGGCACATACATCGACATGGCTTTTTCGCCGCCACTGAAGGTAAAGAACGCCCGGTCGGTCAGTTCCTTTTTCACTTCCCCGGTCTTCTGATATTCCAGCCTGAACTCAAACCATTTCCGGTAATCTAAAATATCCCGCATCACGGCATGGAACGAAAGGGCCGAATCGCCCTGTTCTGCCTGTCTGCGCGCCTCCGCGATCTTGGAACGGAAATGCCGTGACAGCTGCTCCACTTCTTCCTCCCGCATAATCTCAGCATCCTTCTGAAGCAGCGCCACCAGATCCCTGGTATCCAGCTGATCCTCGTTTTCCGCGCGAAGACTCTTCCATTTCAGGCTGAGCTTCAGGCCACTGGATGTCTTCATCTGTCCCATCAGCTGATCCATGCGCTCTACCCAGGCATTGCTCTCATGAATCCTGGAGCGAATCTTTTTACTGATGGTATTTGCCAGAATATCCTCGAACAGTTCCCGGTCTTTATCACTCAAAAGCCGCTCCTGCTCTTCTGCCTCCGTTTCCAGCCTTCCAATGAGATCCGGGAACTTCATCTCCACGCCGCGGTACCTGCCCACCAGGTCAATACGCCTGGATGATGGAATCCCTGCTTTTTCCTCACGGTCGAGGATGGGCTTCATCTGCAGCGCGTAATCCAGAAGATATCCTCGGTTTTCGTGATATTTTTCCTGAAGCGCACTGTGACAATCGGAAAGCTCCCGCAGCGAAGCATTTCCTCCAATCTGCCGGACCACCTTCTGCGCCTGATCGGCCAGATCCTCTGTTACCGCAAACTGACGCGGAACATAGCCAAGCTCGTACTCTCCGCGAAAATCCTGTTCCAGAATTTTCACACGTTCCCGGCTCTCCAATAACCTTGCGGCATTGTCCCGGTCCTCCTTCTGCTTCTGTGTGATCCTGGCTCTCAGGGTTGCCTGACTACTGACTGCCTGCTCCTTCTCCGCCGGGATCTGGCTTAACCGCTGCACACAGTGATCCAGGGTTTCCCGGATTTCCTCATAATCGGTCATCTGAAGCTGACTGCGGACACGCTCCAGACGTTCCTTCAGGCCGGAAAGCTTTCTGCGGATATCTGCCAGATCATAACGGATATCATCCAGATCCGCATCCGCTTCCTCCAGGGAAGCCTGCTGGGTTCTGAGTGCCGCGCAGCCATTCCGGTAGGCGTGATGACTGATCTGAATCCGGCCAAGCAGATCCCGGTACTGCAAAATGGTCTCCCCCGCTTCCCGGAACAGATCCAGTCTCGGCGCAAGATACGCCTTTTCACAGATTTCTACAACCTGGATTTTCACTTCATTTAACTGTTTTCCGGCTTCATCCAGACTCTCGCGGGCCTGCTTCACCAGTTCTTCCATGCGGGAAGCCAGCAGAACCGCCTTTCCAAATGCCTTTGCAGTCTCCTTCAGATCCGCTCCGTCCGGAAATGTCTCCATTTCCAGCTTCAGCTTTTCCAGTCGCGATTCCTGGCTTCTAACCCGTTCATCTGCCTGTTCCTTCTCCGCTGTCAAGACCGCGCACGCCTGCTCCAGCGCCTGAATACGCTGCTGCCGGTAACGCTCCCGGGTCCCGGCTCCAATATAGCGTGCCTCCTGCTGCCCGGCAACCGTGCCTTCCAGTACGCCAATCCGGTAATGACCATCTGCCCCGACCCAGGTATCGGCACTGCTTATCTGAAAGCCAATCTGCTCCAGCACCGGCGCGATCTGCTGGTATAAAAGAATATCCTGCTGCGGATTATCCACGGAAAAGCAGGAAAGAATGCTCTCACCGGTCTTCTTTCCATCCCCAAACAGATACCGGTCACACATCCCCGGATCTGTGGCAAGCACCTGCTCCCGGTATTCCTCCGGCACAATCAGCGCATCCAGAATTCCCATCTGTTCCAGCGCTTCTTCCAGACGCGCGCAGGCCTGCGCGTCCATGCCCGGGTCAAAATCCACCACCTCATAAAACGGATAGCATGGAATTCCCAGTTCTTTCAGCCGTTTCCGGTTTGTTTCCACCGCAGAACTTCTCTCCGGTTCCAGTTCCTTCTGATTCCGAACCTGTTCCAGCTCATCCTGCTTTGCTTCCAGGGCCTGACAGACTTCCGTCTGCTTCTGTCTCTCAGCCTGCAGCATTTCACGGATCTGGTCTTCCCGTCCATACGCTTCCCGGCGCACCTCTTCCCGGATTTCATTATAATCAGAATCCTCGTCAAACTGATGCACCGCCCGGGTCAGTGACTGAAGGACTCCGTCTGTCAGGGAAAGCTCCGCATTGCCCCGGCTCCAGCTGTAATACTGCTCCGTCAGTTCACTTCTCTTCTGCTCCAGAAGCTGCTCTGCCTGAATCCGTTCCCGCTCAGCCCGGTCCCGTTCCTCCCGCCTGCGGTCCACCTCCGCGAGCCGCTGGTCATAACGTTCCCGGCACTGTTTTTCTTCCTGTAGGATTTCGATTCCTTCTTCTACTCTTTTCCGGTACACCTCCAGCTGTTTCCGGTGACCGTCAAAATCATACTCCCGCTCCGGATTCTCCCGCAGGTCCCGGGCCATGAAGGAAGCCTCGTCAAAGGGCAGCTCCTCCATAAGCTCTTCGGTCTCATCCAGCATCTCGTTTAACTTATCCAGTTCCAGTTCGTTCTTCTGGGCAAGCTCTTTGAATCCGTAGTCAAGCTCCTGCCACCGTGCTTTCTTTTCCTCTTCCTGCTTCTGCTTCTTCTGTTCCTGGGTCTGTCCTTCCGAAATCTGAGCGACAAGCTCCGTTTCCTGTTCTTTTAAACGCACCGCGTCACTGGCATTCAGAGAATCCTGCTGCTCCCGCAGAATCTGTTCCTCCTCGGTCAGAGCTGCATGCCGTTCCTTCTGGTGTTCACACTCCTGCTCCATCTCATGAATCTCTGTTTCACAGGATTCCGCCAGCGCTTTGTACTCCTTTTGTTTCTGCAGCTCCGCCACATAGCCCTTCGCTTTCTGGCACAGCATTGCCTGATTGTACTGATCATAAACCCGCCGGATCTGGCCTGCTGCCTTCAGGCTCTCCCGCAGGTGATCCAGGTTGGTTTTCAGCGCGTCCATATTTTCGATTGCTTCCGACATCGGACGCAGGTCTTCCTCAGACAGCATCAAAAGAGAATTGCTCAGAATCTCATTGAGCACCGATGGCTTAAAATCTTTGGAGAGCTTCGGAGAACGCAGCTGAATCAGCAGATCCGTCATCTCCTTATATTTCTCTGCCGATTCAAATCCAAATACCAGACGGTTCACCGCGTCCATATATTCGCTCTGGCTGTCCATGACACGCCCGCCCTCACCAATCCGGTTGCGCAGCTCCAGCCTGGTACAGGCAATCTTCTGGTCCACATCCTTATAAAGGAAAAAATCCCTGCCAATCCGCCTTCCATCACTGATGTAAAAATACCAGGTATCCAGCTTCTTTCCACGGCGGGCACGCAGTCCGACCCCAATCGTCAGGTAATTATTCCCCTCTTTGCGCTTCAGCTCCAGATACAGATATGCCGTCCGTTCCTCCCGCTCATCGCCCTCTTCTAACAGATAATTTTCCATCTTTCTTGCCCTGGAGCCAAATGGATCCAGTCGCTCCGGGCGCATATTTCCATCCAGGATCAGCGGGATAAAGCTCTGCATGGTAACGGATTTTCCAGAACCATTGGAACCACGCAGCAGCATCCTTCCATCCGCAAAAGCAAACTCTTCTTCATCATAATACCAGAAATCAATCAGGCCAATCCGGTTCATCTGCCATCTGCTGTTCATTCCTCTGTCTCCTCTTCCCCATTATAATCCACAGGATATTGTCCCAATACTTTTCCGACCACAGGAAAGATTCTCACCCGATCCTGTTCCCGTCCGGTCAGCGAACGCGCCACAGCCACATCTCCAGCATCCAGGGCAATAAAATCCAGTTCCTCCAGATAACCCTGAACTGCCTCACAGAACTCTCCCGGCGTCATATCCCGGTAAGTTTTCACAAATCCAGCCCCATACCTGCGACGGCACTCTTCTAAAAGCCCGGTCAGTTCCGCACGCGATACCAGAATACTTTCATCCGCCTGAAGCTTCCAGGTTCCGGCTTCCACTTTCTTGCGGATCAGAGAGCAGCATAACAGCACAATATCTCCCACTGTTTTTTCTTCCGGAAAACAATGTCCCAGATTGGCGCTCTCGCCCTCAACCAGATACGCGCTTCCCCGGTGAACCTGCAGTTCGCAGCCCAGAAGCGCTTCCAGTTCATCTGATATTCTGCCCTGATAATTCCGGATATAGTTAAAATCCTCGTCTGCTTCCGAGGTCCGGTATACTCCCACATTCATCAGCAATCTGCGGTATACGCGCTGTCTGCGCGCCACACCGCGGTCCGTGTTGACATCGATCCATTCATCGGTTTCAAAATCTTCCATTCCCCGGTATTCCATAATATCCCGCGTAAAATTCCGCATAAAATAACGGCTTGCCCCTGTGTTCCGGTAAAGAACCTCACCGGTTTCACTGCGCATAAAGCTGTCCTCCGTGCCGTCATCAATCTCCAGCATTCCCTCACTGACACAAAATTTCAGGACACGGATCAGATGACGCCTGTGGGTATAGGAGGTCCAGTCAATCTGCACCTCCCGGCACTGTGCCTGCACAAAATCCGTCAGCTGCGACAAAACAAACTGATCTCCCGCCTCCCGCACTTCCAGAAAGCTTAAGATCAGGCATAAAAACACATATTGCAGCGGATCCTGAAACTGGCGGATTCCCATCCAGGGCCTGGCCTTGGCCGGTATCTTCTCCACCCGGATCAGATACGGATTCACGATCACCTGGTATCCCACCTTTTCCGTCAGAAATTTTTTCACGCTGTCCAGTTCATCGCGAACCTGATAATAAAGCTCCCGGTCCCTTGATTTTAAGATCCAGCGCCGGTTCAACAGGGTCTCCAATACATTCATCACTTTTACTCCTCAAATATGATCGTAAACACCGGCATGGAAAAGGTTCCATCCGTACACTGCAAAACACAGCGTTTTCCAGGTTCCCGCTCCTCCACAGTATAATACCGCCCATCCTCCGTCTTTGCCGTCCGTGACTTATTTTCCAGTGCCTTAGACAGCCAAAGCAGAAATACATCCCGCACATAGGGCTCCAGCACAGGCAATTCCGCGAAAATAAGCCGCCCGTCTTTGATATACTCCTGCAGCAGATCCCGGTTCTTCCGTTCTCTCTGCAGGACCGCATCCCTGGCCTCCTGCTTTTCTTTCGAACGGTCCGCAATCACACTGCGTTTCGCTTTTTCCTTATAATTCCGCACCCGGGGCGCAATGGTCACGCGCAGCGGCTCTTCCTCATAAACACCGCTGTTGATGCTGTCCGTCTCTCTTTTAAAATCTCCTTTCAGATGAACAGGCTTTTCTATCCCAAACACCATGGCGGACAGGCAGTGCGCCTCCCGGATATCCCTGCACTTTGCGAACAGGGACGCCAGCTTCTGATACTCCTCCCGCCGGTTTGCTCCTCTGTTTCCGGCTTCACTGATCCGCGCGGCATACCGGGTAATTTTCCGGATAATCTCATTGGTAGTATCAAACACCTTCGCCGCCTCCGATTCCTCCCCGGCGCCTCCCACAAACCAGCTGCGAATGCTCTGAAACCGCCCTTCCATACGCTCCCGGATCTGCTCTTCCTTCACTTCCACATCCATTCTGGGAACAGACAGTTCAAACTGCGTCACCTTATCCAGAAGCTTTGCAACAATCTGCGGATCCGCTTTCTTTAAATGCTGCTCAATCTTACCCACATTCATCTGAAGGCTCTGCACAAAGCTGCGCAGATAATCAATCAGCCGGTCCTTAAACACCAGGAATTCCTGTGTTCGCATCAGTTCTTCCGCCCGGACACTGTTTAATTCCCGCATATAATCCTGATAGTTCTGGTTCAGCCGCATAAAGTCATGGTTCAGATCATTCCACCAGACATGCACCTGGTCACTTTCCAGCGCAGCCGTCTCCTCCAGCTTTCCAATCTGTATGCGCAGCCGGTCCAGAAGCGCCGGTTCCAGCGAAGCTCCCTCCACAAACAGGTTCTCAAGCCGTACCACCATACGCTCAATCTCTACGGAATACTCCGTCATCTGATAGCGGAAATTTTTGTTCTTAAACGCCTCAATGCTCTTCACATTTCTGGTATCCTGCAGCGTAGACAAATTTCTCCACCCCACCAGGGCATTTAAGTCCTGCCGGCACTGCTCCATCGTGTAATCCGCAAAATACGGCTCCGCCTTCAATTCCTCAAAAATTTCTTCCTGATAAAGCCAGTAACGCATTTTCTCATAATACAAATAAAAAAGCCGCATGATTGAACGATACCTGTCCGCGTTTTCCGCGCTCAGGTACCGTGATTCAATCAGCGGCACAGTGATTTTTTCTGTGATATTCATCTTACGTGTCTTCCTCGGTATGTAATCCATGGATATAGATAGCTTTAGATTTTATTATAGCGGGAGGGGGGTGGAGGCGCAAGAGGTTTTTGTAAATTTCTTATTTTTTGAAAGTTTCATCTTTCTCTTTTATCCGATAACCACTTGATTTTTTGCGGAATTTTATATATGATTGTTTTTACATAAAAAACTATAATTTTTTATTCCGTATTGGTAGTCCCTGTTTTGCCTCATAAACCATTGGCAAAATGGGGATCTTTTTTCTTAAAAGCGAAATCCCTGCGCAATTCGCGCAGCCCAAATCACTCAATTGGAGGTATTTCTCATGAACGCTAAAACGAAGACACATCAACTCCATCTAAACGAATGGATTACCTGCTTTTCTGAGCAGAAAGCCAGTGGCTTAACAGTAAAACAATGGTGCGAACAAAATCATCTTTCAGTCCATGCTTACAATTACTGGAAACATCTTGTCAAAGAATATCTCTCCAGACGGGTGCTTCCTGATATCGTTCCTTTAGCTTTTCCAAACTCTGAACGCACTTCGGTTCCAACAGAATCAAGCACTCCAGTTTGCATGATTCGCACAATTCGTACAACAGCTACCATCACAATAAATGGCATTACCATTACAGTTGACTCCGGCATCTCAGAAGATTTCCTGCATACACTGATCAAGGCGGTACGCCATGCTTAATCTACAATGACATATGCAGCGTTCTATTCATAGGCAATTTCACGGTTCTTTTCCCCATTTTAATTCGCCACACAACTTTTTTTGCTATAATAATGACATGTAATAGCACTAACGGAGGCAACTTATGATGATTCTTTCTGAAGATCAACCGAATAATCTTAGCCGGGAAGCTCTCATTATTATCGTTGCGTCCCTGCAAGATCAGCTTGCTTCTGTACAATCCCAGCTTGATACCGCAAACACTCAGCTTGCTGATACAAACCACCAGATAGAACTTCTAACTGAACAGATCCGTATCATGAACCAGCGACACTTCGGTCGACAGGCCGAAAGTAATCTCACAGAAGGACAACTCACTCTGTTCGATTCTTTTAATGAAGCCGAAATGACTGCTGATGAAAATGCCTCCGAACCAGAAATCACAGAAGTAATCATTGCCTCATACCGTCGTAAAAAAAACGCTTGGAAAAAGAGATGCGGACCTGGATGGACTTCCGGCCCGAATTATCGAGCATTCTCTTTCGGAAGAAGAACTAATCAGGCTCTTTCCTGATGGTTACCAGGTGTATCACAAACCCAGTAAAGAGCGCCCTGATCTGGTTATTGGCGGCTATTGGATTCACGCACGCAGACCTTTCGCTGATTTCATCAAATCAATCAAAGGTTCGGCAGACGGCACCATTGCCCATAAAGCTTATTCACTGATCACAGAAATGCTTCACATCGACAATGGATTTGATGATCTGCCATTAGATGATCGGTTAAAATAGCGACAGCTTATTCTTACAGAAAAAGTTGACGCTTATTTCAAGTGGGTGAAATTAAAATACAACCAAGTCACCCACAACAGTACCATTGGAAAGGCTCTGGCATACAGCATCCACCAGGAGCCATATCTTCAAACTTTCTTAACAGATGGTGATATCCCAATGGATAACAATTATGCTGAACAGGCCATCCGTCCATTCACCAGCGGTCGGAAAAAATTTCGTGCTAATTGAGTCTTCTAATGGTGCTCGTGCCAGCGCCATGATTTACAGCCTGGTTGAAACAGCAAAAGCTAACTACCTAAATGTATACCAGTATTTAGAACTGCTTCTCACCGAAATTCCCAAACATATGAATAACACAAATTTAAGCTTTCTGGATGAACTGCTTCCCTGGGCACCAGGAATTCAGGAAAAATGTCCAAGTCGTTATAAGAAGTCTTGAACCCCGCAGCTATGCGGGGTTTCGCTTTGGATGGTACCCGCAATTGATTACTTACGGTTATTTTTTGTCCTTCAAAGACTTTTCCTCACTGCGAAACAGCTCTTCGTAAGAAATTACCACCTTTGTCTCATCCTCTTTCCCCACACTTGTATTCTTTAAAAGCCACCGCTCCATGCTAGCTGTGATAGGATTATCTTGTTTTAGTATATCCAACGCGTCATCTGCGGCATTCAAGTCCTTTACCAAAAGCAATGTCGAAAAAATTTTAAAGTTTCCTCGTTTTTCTTTAAATATATCCCGTTCTATTATCCGGTGTTCAAAATTAACATCTGATAGTTGTTTTACTTCTTGTTTTTCCTTTGTCGAATATAAATAACACATATAATCAATCATCACTGATCTATTTTTCCATATATCTACTGTATCCTTTCCATGCTTTGTTATATGGTTCTGTTTGTCCTTTCCACTATTGATCATGTTCTTCCGCTTATTCCATTCAGCATTTGCCTGATCACTTGAAAATCGGATTCTCTGCTTATTTTGTATATTTTTATGTTCTAAGTAATAGCTGAGCCCGGTTTCTGTAAATTCTATTACTAATTCGTACTGCAATTTCCTCAATTTATCTACCAGTTCACCCGCATTTTCTCCACAAAGCATCAAGGCCTGCTCTGCTGCATCCTGCAGGTACAATGTTCTCACATCTACCTCTGTATCTTCTTTTTCCGCATATTCCATGAACTGTTTTAATTGCTTATACATGCTTTCTGCAATCCGGTGTCCCAATCTGTCAAGAACCACTCTGTCCTGATTCTCTCCCTTTGTAACCACATCGCTAAAACCTGTAATATTTTCTCTGGATACATCCAACTGAAGCCAGCTTGATGGAAAATTAATCCAGATTTTATTATTCCACCCTAAATGACGGTCTCTAAACCCACTGTCATGTTTTTTTGAATGCCAGTGAAACAAACTTGCAACCGAAACTTTTTCCACCGCAATTCCAGAATTAAAAATCTCACTGTTTCCTACATTTTCTTTATTTTTGCCAAGCAGCAGTCCATACTTATACTTCTCAACATACTTGCCGCTAAGAATATCCTGTTCATAATTGGCTTCGCCGATTGTACCATCTTCGCAAAACGGCACAAAGAACTTAAAGGTTTCTGCAGCAACCGCTCTCCGCATTGCATGAGATTCAATCTTCATTTCCATTGAATAGTTTTTATAATTCTTCCAATGCAGCTCTACCGGATACGCAATATCCCGCATCGCCTCCTCTATGTATTTCATAATCTGGGTATCATCAATATCCGTCTCCAGATATAATTTTATTTCCGTACCAATTTCCGCCTTTTCATCTCTTTCAATAAAGAAGCATCCATCATAATTCGGAATATGCAGCTTTAATCCTTCCGAATTATCCGTGTAATATTTGGTCCTAACATCAATTTCCCTGCACACCATAAACGATGACAGGAAACCAATGCCAAAATTACTGATTGGCTTATAGGAAATGTTCAGATCTTCATACTCTTCTCCAGAATAAAAGCTCCGGCCAATGCTGGTAAAATACCGTTCTATCTTGTATTTATCCATCCCGGTACCATGGTCCACAATCCGGAAATATCGTCTGCCCTGCTCATCTTTGTTCATATCAATCAGAATTTCTTTCGAAAACTCGCTGGAATCTTTTTCTGCCCTCACCGCAATTGCATCAATTGCATTCTGAATGAGTTCTCTTGCAAAAGCCGTCTTTGAGGAGTAAATATTGTCGCCAGTCAGCAGCGGAATCAGGGTTGGAATATACGCTTCAAAGTTATAATTATCCAGCGTGTTCTTCATCACATCCTTATCGATTTTAGGCAGTAAATAATATAGTTTTAACCCAATCAGTTTGAAATAATCCTCAAATTTGTGAATCATCAGATCAAACTCTTTTACAAACAATACCGCCATTTTATGTGCTGTAGCTTCATTGCACAACAACTCTACATACGCGCTTCTCCTATCTGCATCTGAGCGGATTACAATGCGGGGAGCCGGTACATTTTCATGGAATTTGTTTTCTTCGATTTTAATATTTACCTTGTATTGAATACTTTCTTTAAAATCATCCGCGTACCTGGTCAGCACCATATACAGATCTGAAAAGAATATTCCTAACATCGTAAACGCCAGATAAACCTGAGATGGTTTATTGCCGCACCGGTTTAAAATCTTATCACAATGTGCTGCTACATCCTTCAGTCTTTTCTGCATAAACAACTGATGATACTCTTCTTTCGAAACAGAAAATCCACTGTTTTCCAAATTCTCCGTATAGAAAGCATCCCAGTTTTTAGATGCCGATTCAAAATAGGAATCCGCTTTTCCTACCAGTTTCATATAACTGATAACTCTGTAATTTATCGCATAAAGCAGGAACAAAATATTGTGATAATCATGCTCCAGATACCTGTACGCATCCGTAAATCCTGTGATTGCCGCACTCACCCAGTTTATGATGTCCTTGCAATAATCATACGACGAAAATGCTTTTTCTGAAGTTGTTACATACGTTTTGTATTTTTCAGGCCGCAGCATCTCCAATATTTCAAGCAGTTTTACAACCCGTCCACTTGTTTTCTTCGGAGGCACCTGTTTTTCCTTAATTGGCTCCAGTTTTTCATCCTTATAACAGAATTTATAATGCCGAAGTTTTATATCATCATCCTTCCCATACAAATCCAGTACACCAAATGTATGCTCGTCTTTCCGATCTGTCCCGACAGAACCGCCGGCAAATACGTCTATGATATTCTCAGGAGATTCAAAATAGCCTTCCGTGATAAACGGACGCTCCAACGCATAATGTTTATGTCCGTGCATCACTACACTCACATGCATATAGCTTAGCTGCTGCATTACCTCTGCATAGTTCCGAATCAGGCTGCTGTCGCCAAAACGCTGTGCAATTTCCGGGAACAGATAAAAATGGTGATGAAATAACGCCACCACTGTATAATCATCCATCCCCCGAATTTTCCGTGCCATAGCCGTAAGCTGAGACACTGGAATCCTTCCATAATCATCATAACTGCTCGCGGTCACAGCCTTCATTGCCTCAATGACTTTTTGCTTTTCAACACTTTCCAGTTTTTCTTCGCCCATATACTTTTCAAAAGTCCGGATATAATCAGAATCAAAGAGCTTTCTTTTTTCAATTTCGCAGGAATTAAACCCAACAAAAACAACCTTTTTACGCTTATATTCTCTGCATAAGGAATAGTTTTTCAGATCATACCAGGAAGGTATTTCCCCATAAAATTTTTTCAGAAAATCACGATACTTATCCCATCTCTTAGCCACATCATCCGTTCGTATTATATCATGATTACCTGGTACAAAAATGACATCTTCCCGGCACAGCGGGGTTTCTGGCTGATTGCTGTTTATTTCATCCAATAAAGTCTGGAAAAATCCTGCTGCAATATGAATCAGCTCCGGTAAATTATCCTTCCCAAGCTGTGCCTGTCCGTCAAAAATATCGCCGGTTACTACAATACACTCAATATTGCTCAGGCCATTATGATCAATATCCGCCGCAATATTACACGCCATGCTCTCTGGATCTTTGTATGTTTTTCCAAGATGAATATCTGATAAATGCAAGATTCTAAGCATCTCTTTTCTCCCCCTGCCTGTTCAGTTCTTTTCTGTTTAATTGTCCCGTATGCTTGGAATTTTCTCCGATATAAAATTAACCTTCCAACTGATATATCTATCTTACTCCAGTTGGAAGGTTTCCGCAAACGCTATCTGTTCTCGCTTTCCTGCTGCTATCTTCGCATCCTCAAACTACACATAAATTGCTACCGGAATCACAATTGCTGCCGGCGCACTGATTTGAATTTCTACCTCCGGCAGATGTAGTTGTTTCAGATCATTGCTCTCAAACGCCTGAATCAAACCATCCAGCGAATCCGCGTCTAAAATGTCCAGCGGTGTTTTCCGCACCAGGCTGATTCCCTCATCTTTCTCTGCACAAATCTTAATTACTTTACCCAGAATTTTGAAATTTCCTCCGATCAGTTCAGAGATATTATCATTTTCCAGATATTTCTCCTGTGCGGACAACACCAGTGAAGCCCGATCACTTTTCAGCACAAAGTCCAATGTTCCTGTAACACGAAGTTCCTCTAACAGTGCCCTCATCTGCTGTATCTGCGCATCCTCAGCCAGTTCCTTCTGTGAAGCCTGCTTCTTATGCCCAACGGCCACTGGCTCTGAAAAAATTTTACTCATACGGTATACAGAAATAAATTTTTCCAAAATATCGATGAGCGGATTTTTCATTAGTGCTCCCTCAACCTCGATAAAATCTCCAATCTGTATTTCATGGATATCCAGCGAATCCGATGCCATGCAGGTCAGCATATCATGCTCAATCAGCTGTCTGCGAAACTCTGAAAACAAGGACGCACTAGTATGAAATCTGGCCTCCTTGCTTACCCATTGTTCTTCCTGCTTTTTTTCACCAGAAACCTCCGCCCCAAGTTTGATTTTCAAGACCCGATTCAGCAAACTGCCAGAACTCATTTCTCCTTTTGTTGTTCCACTCACATCATTGCTTTCCTGAGACGTTGTACTGATCTCACTAACCATAGAAAATCCATCCTGCAGGATTGCAAGCATATCCAGCACGACCTTTTCATTTAAGTAAACCGGCAATACCAGATGTTCTCTTTCTGTCACGTTCTCTCTCATGTGATAACCTCCTTCTTTTCCATCAGGTTACCACATGTCCTTTCTATTTTCGTCCGCTGCCAGCGGACTTTTCCTCCTCACGATCTGTTATGTTTCCGTTCAGGCTATATACTCTTTCATTACTCCAAAAGCCCCACAACCACTGCCGCCACGCAAAAAAACAACACCAGATACCCACATCCAAACAAAAACTGTCCCCATAATTTTCCCTTCATTCCCGGAAATTTTCTGCGCAGTCCAACATAATTTCCCACAAAAAAGACAGAAAATATCATATAAATCCACACGACAATCCGGTTTAACCACAATGCATATCCCATTTGAACTGCGCCGCTTCTGTCATGAAAATTCATGGTCAAACAGCAATACGTAATCAGCCAGTAACCAAACCCTGCTGCAAACATTTTCCATACTTTTCCTGTTCGAAAACCAACGGGTAAATACCGTTTTTTCAGATGTAAAACCATTCTTTTTCCCGTATTTTTCTTTCGCTGCTTTTCATTTTTACCACTTTCCAATGCCCTTTCCAGCAGCTCCACACTCTGGTAACGGGCATCCGCATCCATCTGGATACACGTTTGAATGACCGGCTTTAATCTGCCCTCATATAACTTATTTTTCGGAAAATCACCTGTCAAAAGCCTGTTTAAAATAACGCCCAAAGCATAAATATCCGTACGGGCGTCTGATTGGCCAAAGCCATATTGTTCCGGTGCCGCATACTCCCTGGTTCCCATTAAACAGGTATCTTCCATCTGCCCCATCCGGTATTCCTTCGCTGCATTAAAGTCAATCAGTTTGACCACACCATCACTGCTGATCATAATATTGGCAGGCTTCAGATCCCGATGGATAATCGGCGACCGGCAGCGGTGCAGCTGCTTCAAAATCCTGCAAAGCTGGATAATCATGGAAACCGCCTCATCTTCTCCCATGATTTCCTTCTTTTCCAGATATTCTTCCAGCGTTTCTCCGTGAATATATTCCTCTATTACAACCAGTTTCTTCTCCTGTTCTACACACAGATAAATTTTCGGAACACCAGAAATATCCAGCCTGCTCAGATGTTCATAAACACGCTGGTTATAAAGGTCAATCTGCTTTTTAATGAACAGCTTTCCCGTTTCCACATGGCGCACCAGGTATACTTCTTTATCATCCCACAGACGGTCCAATACCCGGTAACAGGATAATTCATACTCTTCCTGTAATGTCATACCCTAACTCTTTTCCCCTTTGTAATCCTCTGCTATAATAGTCTCAAACACACGAAAGAAGGAATCCTTATGCCGCAATCCGATACCACTGAACTCCTCCATCTTTTCTCCAAAGTCCGCACGGAAAAAGACATGGAGCGCTACCTATCCAGACACGCATCCACGCCTTCCATCCAAGACTATTTCAATGAATATTTCGCCAGTCATTCCATCACAACCGCTGAAATTGTCAGTCGCTGCAAAGGACTGATTTCCAAGTCCTACATCTATGATCTGTTAAACGGTCAAAAAACACAGCCCTCCCGTGATATCGTCCTGATGCTCTGTCTCGCCGCTCACATGAACTGGAAAGAAACCCGCCGCACTCTGGAACTGTTTCAGCTCAGAGAAATCTATGTAAAAGATCCACGGGATATCATCATTGCCACCGCGATCAATCAGGAACAGTTTGATATCGATCAGATCAATGATAAACTGGCAGCGCATGGACTTACGGTGCTGAATGGAGGCTGACGCCTCCATTTTATGCCAGTATCATCCGTGTCCCTTTCATCGTCTGAAGACATGTTTGTATCTTCTCTAATTCTACACCAATTGCCTTCAAACGCATAGCATAAATCAAACTCTCCAGAATCGCAAAATCGGATATATGAACCGGATCAATTTGCAGATCGATATTGCCGTGCGCTGCGTCATTCCTCAGCTGATTCATTCTGGCACAAATATCTTCAATCAAATCATCTGACTGATCGTCACGATAATAATACTTCAAAAAAGGGCAAAGAATTTCCTCACAGTCACGCATTGCTTTCTCCATGCGGTCTGCATATTTATTTTCTGTTTTACTTAAAGTCCGTTCCATCTCCCCAATATACTTTTTCTTCTTTCCATGGCTATTTTCCTTCAAATTTTCCAGAAATTTCATTACTTCCGCGCGCACCTCAACGTACATATCTGAACGTACAATCGTATCATCATACAGATTACGGAACTCCCGCTCAAAAGCCACAAACATCAAAATAATATGGTTGATTCCCCAGGAACGCCGGTCCGCAACAGAAGGGCACAAATGTTCCAGATAAATCTGGTCTTCTGCAAGCGGCGGAAACAGCGCCATCATCTTTTCCCCAAGATCATCATATACAATCATCTCTTCCGCGTCTTTTTGTTCAACTTCCCCTGCCAGATCATTCTGTGGAAACCACAAAATACCTTCGTTGGATTTTCTTCCGTCCCGCATGCCGTATATATCCGGGGAATCCAGTTCTATATTGCGCCTGTAACACACATAATAGAAAAACCTGCAGCAATGCTCATAAACCTGAAGCAAATACTCCAGATTCTGCGGTTTTGAAAAGGAAACTATCATCCGGCTGTGCGCAGATAATGGTGCCTCTGAACGAAAGTGAAGCGTTGGAACCGCTCTAAAAGAAACAGTAATTTCTGTATCTCCATATCTATAACTTCCTGCACAAACTGCCCCATTATCATTCTTATTCTCTACATATACCCCAGTTCTCTGTATCCCCAATTCATCGCACGATACGTCCGTAGTAAACACACACCTCGGATTATAAAAACGATCTACGTCTTTTCCTGTCAAAGAAAAACCATAAATCTGCTCGTCGTCTAAATATGAGACATTATATTTAAAGTGATAATCAACTGAAAAGCTCTCAAATCCATTATCATTTGAAGAAAGGTCTGAAACCGAAAACACAATACTATCTCCATCATGTGTCCGCCCTTTCAAACGTGAATGTCCAACCCACTCCTGTGCCTGACATTTGGCCTTTAATTCCTGCAAATTCTGAAACAAACTTCTCCTGCGTTTCCGCCAGTCTTCCCTGGTCGGTGGAAACAAACGTAAGATTCCATCCTCAAACAGGAATGGATATTCTTTCTCCATATATACAATGTATCCCATAAGGGGTGATGTTGGTTTCATAACAGCCTCCTGTTCATCTGTAGCTATATAATGATCCTGATCTGGATATTTCTATATTATAAATATCAAATCCGTAAATTACATAGGGTATGTTTTCTTAGTATATTAAAAACAGTTTCCTCATTACAATAATGATACATCATATTTCTTCGTTGCTTCTGCATCTACTACCATTCTCCGAAAACGCCACCACACCAGCAACAATTTCTTTCCTATCTACCTTATATAAATAATCTCCGATTCACTTCCCTACACGTAACTTTTTCTCAGTTTCCCATCCACTTGTCAAGCACCAACAACTGTCTTTAATAAAGCATAGGTGGCCGTCCTTTATTTTCCACTACTTTTCTCACATTCACCTCCCATTTTCCAATTAGCTGTATCCATTCATCTGATTTAAAATAATCATTCAAATTTCCACTTAAACTAAATTCTGGCATGTACATTCCTAATACCCCTTTTTCCAGAATTCCCTCTTCAAGAACGCCTTGCTCTCTCAGTATCAATACCGGCAAACCTAGTTGAAAAGCCATTGCAGGTTCAATTTGGCAATATGGACTTGTCAACCATTTTCCGGACAAATCATAGTCTTTTTCGCCGATATCACTATCTGGTTTTCCCGAACCTTTTTCTATCCGATTTCGTCTAAATGCTACAGTTATTAGTCCATTTGATTCCAACATCAATCTCCGTATTGCAGTTAATGGTGCCTCCATATCATAATCTGTTACACCTAATGTTCTCGGTTGCAATCCTCTCTGTTCCAAATACTCTCTTAATTTATTAACAAAGTCTTTCTGACTTTTTAAATGTGGTTTTGGATAACTCAAAAATACAGAAATATTCATACATTCTCCCTTTCGTTTCTCTTGGTTAACTCAAAAACTCCTTCTGCTTCATATGCGATGCCAGATATACCAGCACCAGAGAAAAGAAGAAGAATTTAATTGCCGAATCCGCATATAAAAATACATCTGACATCCAGGGAAGTGTTTCCGCCCATGAAACATGCTCTGGTATGTTCTGGAAACCCAGAAGACCACACTTTCCCGCTGCTCTAATCGAGATCAGACCACCATGGCCCCAGCTGAACCAACGCTCACAGCATCCATACAGCACCGAAAGATCCAACGCTGCCTCCATATAGTTCATAAACAGCATGAGCCATGTCCGAATTAGGTTTGCTGATGGTCTCTGAATGTCTGACATCATCATCAGAATTAGCAAATAGGTAAGCGTATCCGCCAGGCTATACACGATCAATGCCGACAATCCTACCAATAGCCATTTTGCCGTTATCCGGTTCAGAAACAGCAGACTCACAAATGGCAGCGCTATCTTGCACGCAACTAGCCATTCCACAAAACTCCGGCGTTTCTCCCAGTCTCTTCCGCCAAATAAATCTTTCAGAAACATTACCGGAAGAAACAGCATCCGAATGAGCATTAAGATTTCCCATACCGTGCGCGCAATAGAAAAATATCCCCGTTCCCGGTCATACATGCGTATTTCCTTCCAGTAGCTCAGATGCGCCTGCCACGAGGTCAGATACGTAATCTTGCGGTTACTCATCAACAGCTGATGGTACTTCTGCATTACCCAATTTGCCGTCTGGAATTTTTCATCCGTTTTTGCCTTGGAAGGATGGAAAATAAAAATGTAGACCCGTTCCAGTTTTGCCTTTTCAAACAGTTCTGAATCTTTCTGGCGCCACTCCAAAATCGCGTTGTTAATGCTGCAGACCGCAATTTCCATAGCAAGTTTAAATGGGAAGCCATAATCCCCAGCGCCAATGACAGGCACTGCCACATTTCGAATATCCGGATGTTTTTTCACCTCATCGATTACAGAATGATAGCAGTTTTCCAGTGTCTGTATCCGGGAACTGGAGCATATTTCTCCGCTTCCGTCATACTTGGATCCCACCGTATGTATAATATAACGGCACAATTTCTTTCCTTTTTCCCCATCAGAGGTTGTCACCGCTTTTCCCCGCCCACAGCGCTGCCGGTTCGCCAGCCGGTCCGTTCCAAGCTCCTTACAAATCCGCTTTTTCAATTTCGGCAGCTTCGCGTGGATAGCTCCATCCACGCCCTGATCGCTTCCCATCAGCGTAGGATTCGCGGCATTGACAATCGCATCTACTCTCAGCTTTTTCAGCAGTTTTTTATCTGTGATGTCCCCTTTGATCACAACAATTACATGATCCATTCCCAGCGTCATATTCTTCTCCTTTGTGCCTCTTTCTGGCTCCTAAGATGGATTTTCTATATTACCAGAACCTTCAACCGCAAATTTACCAATACATGCGTCAATTGTCTGATAACACTTTACGTTTTTTATATGTAAGTCTCTTGTCACCCGTTTGATCCGTTTTCGGTCTTCGCTTGAGAAGCAGCTAATATGCCAGTTCGCACTATGTTTTCTTTCTATATGTCCCCCATCTACATATTCCATGTACCCCAGAATTGAATGACAATTTGCCGGAACTTTTTTCCCATACTTTTCGGCCAGTTTTTCAAGTTTATTTTGGGTCCGCTCTGCCTGCTCCATCCAGAAACGCTGCTCCACCGCTAATCTGCTCAGTTTTTCATCATACGGCATTTTATCATCGCATCCCTCATCCAGGTATGCAAACCAATCCTCCTGTTCCGGGTTCAGTCTATTGCTGTGCCTTTCTGCATACTGCAGATTCAGGATAATTCCAGCCATAAGTACCTCGTCATTTCCATTCAGCATGGCCCCCAGCATCTCCCTATCCATATGTCCAACTGGAGACAATGCTTCATAGTTACAGTTACACCGAGTAACTGCATGAAGAAATTCAAAATACTCCGAATCTGCCGGAGCAAAGGAATGCCCCAAAACATAAATATTTTCAATGTCTTCCATGTGCACTCCGTTTTCCATAAAAGCCACGCACAGATCATCCATGCGGTCCACTACGTGTTTATCAGTCTCGTATAAAGCCGCCTCCACTGCATACAGACCTTCCAGCCGCGGTAAGCCCTTCTTCGGATCTTCCGAACGAATAAACCGATGCTCAATCAGTTCTGAAAAAGGCTTCTCCGGATGACTGGCATGACCTACTACAATAGAATTTAAATCCGACGCACTTCCATGAATATGGAAATCATTTCTAGCATCCACTCCAAACCGTTTTTCCAAAGTATCCGTATAATTAAAATTGATAACGAAACAGTCATCTCCAAACACAAAACCACTGTTTTTTTCTTCAATCTCAATCGTTCCAACCCAGTCACAAAACAGCTTTCGCAACAATAATGTTGCTTCACTCACGGCTTTTTTTAAGGCTTTACGCCCCTCCTCACTTCTTCCAAAATGGAGATTAATTGCCTGGTCATTCATGCGGTCCATCCGCGCTTCCAGATTCCAGAAAAATTCATCCTCCAGATTTCCCGGATTCAGAATATCTCCATATATAAGTTCCACGGCTGTCAGTTTCTGTTCTTTTCCAGTCTTATCTATCACTGTATAAAAGGAACAGCCCAAGGCCTCAGCCGCGCTTATAATGTGATCCTGATAATAAAGGCGAAAGTTTTCATAAGATGTTGGAAGATTTTGCCAACGGTCAAAGCCATTGCCAACGATAATTAGGTTTTTATATTTTTTCATGATTTTCATCCCCTCTTCAATCATGGATACTGCAAGACCTGCATCTGCCAAATTCCCCCCCAAATACTACCACTCAATCTCTTCTGGATATTCAAGCTTCGGATCTTCCAGTTCATGAACGCTGCAATGATAAACCTTCGCTGAATATTCCAGATCCTGTTTCAATCTTTTATATGAATCCGGCTGCTTAAGGAAACGCTTTGCAATGTTGCGAATCTTGTCTTTCCGTTTTTCCACGACCGTTTTCAAATATTCAATATTGCATTTATATACATACTGCTCTGCATAATCCCAAAAAAGAAATGTATAACAGTTTTCCTTCAATTTCATCAGCTTTTCTAACTCTTCGTCCCCGATTACTTCTGCTAATGCACCAAGAATTGTCACAGATAATTTATCTATGACTGCCTTGTCCCGTATGTAGTCTGCATAAGAAAAGGCTGGAAGCATTTCTGTTTCCTCCTTCCTTTTTGCACGGATCCCGTAATCACGCCGCGCCCGGACGTAAAGTTCTGACGATGATAATGCCACAAACACTGCTTCAGGAAATAAGAGATTCACACTGAAATGCACTTCTGTTTTGGGCATTTTCATAGAATGCCATTTCACTATCTCATCGTGAACCCCGTTATCAACTTTCTTCACATCTCGATATCCCATAAACGCATGCCTTATATCATAGCAAACACTGAGAAGCATATTTTTAACAGCATAATACTCATCGCAAACGTCCTCTTCCAGACCGCTCATTCTATGGATACTGTCCACGATCTCATGAAAATCATCATAATCACCCTCTAAGGTAATTCCCGTAAGTTTTTCTGTCGGCTTTGCTGAAATCATAGCTGATCTACACCGCCCTTTCTGCTTTTATACCATCCTTCAATTCCACATACCACTTTGCAGATGCTTTTTAATATCGTATAGGCATTTGAGATTTATGGATTTTAACATCCATCTTCATATTTCTAAAGAAATACTGCAATCCCTTTTCTGCTATATCGCTTTTATTCTTAGGACCTATCATAACCGATTCTAACGCTTCCAAACTTACAAGTCTTTTCTTAACAAATGGTATCATAACTTCATTTTTTATTCTGAAATATTGTTCTTCTCTTCCGTCATCGTTTACTCTGCCTCCATCATGAATACAGCAAAATACCATTCTATATTCATTCTCACCTTTAAAGCAATCCAACTTAAAAAACATATTATATGCATCAATCAACACTGATAACCATACATACAAATCTTCTATATTTTCGTCTGTCAGATTGTCCAACTCTTCCCATGAATTTAAATATTCAAACCCTGGCGCGTGTCTTATGATTTCATTTTCTATGGTTTTCTCAATGATAGATACTTGTTCTTTATGATCATATATAACCTGGCCATGCAAAAGTTCATAGCTCGTTTTCTTTTGAATTCCTGCTACTAATTTTTCAAAATCAAATTCCATGCAATATCCATAAAAATCCGAATATTCACTCCACATAAGGATGCTATCATTATCCAAACTAAATGAAATGACATAATCACCCGAATACGCTACTTCTTCTCCCAGCATTCCAGGTTTTGTCAGTCTTTCAATTTCATCGCAGGTTTTCTTCTTTAACTTTTCAGCGCGTTCCTTATTTTTCATATGATTATCTATCACTTCACAAAAAATTTTAGTCGCCACTTGAAATTCCATTGTGTCGTTTAAAAAACTTCTTTCTGTGACCCAAAATTTCCCACTACAAATTCCCTGTAAGCCAGCAGCTGATGTATAGTGATACAATTTCTTCCCTTTTCCAAGAATCGGTATCAAAAGTGTTTCATCTATGGTTTTCGTTATGGTTTCCTGCTCTTGTTTCAAATCGTATTCCTGCTTTCTATAAATTTTTGACGTTCATACATAATCTTAAAAATTCATTTTATTTTCTGAAACTACACACCGAATAAACTAATTCCATCTTACTACATCTATTAAGAAAATTCTATATATCCTCAAATAACGGCATACCTCATTTTCTATATCAATTAATTTTCTAATTCAGGTTCCCCTATTCCATTTTTCGCATTTATCTGTCTTATCGCTTTCCATAATTTATACACAAAAAAAGAGTGCTTTCGCACTCTTTTTTTATTTTGTCTTCGCAAACGGAGAATACACAGTCAAGGAGGATTATTCATATGACAAAAACATTAAATTTACACCCACCGCTCAGCACCTTAAAAGAGCGCATGAAGCACACCCCCAAAAACAGACCAGGAAAAGCATATTGGGATGGCCCACGCGGTAATTCCACTTATGTCGTAAAACCAGAACAGGTAAAACTGCTATCTCTTCTTAATAGTTTTGGTTTAAATGGTATCACTTACATAAATGCCATAGCTGATTTTCGGTTTTGTGCTATTGCCACTGTAATTCTAACATCGCCTATGTCTATCAAGCGCTACAAAAACTTTGCCCTGTGTGATCAGTTATGCGCGGATTTATGGAATCAGACCGATTATTTAGGTTGTCATGAATGGACAAGGCACCTTGTTTCTGAATATCGGAAGCACAACCATTATTCCTGGCATGAGCGCAATGATCGGCTTCAATGTGACCTGGTTCCAACACCTATTCATAGTTTTTTCAATCACCTGGGTGGTATTTCGGAATGTAAAATTACTCAAAGCTTACATATCAACTAATTTGCCGTCCCACACAATCATCAATTCTGCTTGTATTGATGATTGTGCGCTAACTATAATAGCAAAAAATCCAACATTTTCATCAAGACATAATCCTGCATATTTTTCACCAAAATCTTTATTTGTCTATAATCATTTTTCTCATTGTGGATTAGTTTGTACTCTATTATAATAAACATGGCTTTTATTGAATCCAGAGACACACAAGGAAATCCGTTATTAGTGAGATGAAAAGGTCAGCAACAATAAATCACACCAACAATCTCATGTTACAATTTTAAGGATTTTTGTAATACTCTATATGTATTATCTAATTCTTCCCATGTTGAAATACCTAATGAATGTACCTTTATACAATATTTTTTTATTGTATTTCGTAAATACATATCTACCATTCTTATTTCATTAATATTAGGTTCAATATCAAATATGGATTTTCCGCCATGAAGTATCGGATTTCTATATTTATTTTTTAATTGTTCATATTTTTGTTTATTTTGTAAATAATCCGTTTTATCACTGGCTAATATAGTAAATACTAACTTTATCACCTTTTCTTTATTATAATTTCGCGGATCTATTCCATCAAAAGTATCAAACAAGTAACTAATTCGTTGTGTCCAATCACTAACATATTCTGATTCACAAATATTCACCAAAGAACGCTTGCACAAATTATCAATATAATTTGCATTTCCATACAATATTTCATATATTTCATTTTTATAAAGTTTAATACAATTATACGATTCAATAGGAATTTGATACTCACTAAATACGTTACCTGGCAAAAATTTCAAAAACATTTCTTCCTTGTCTTCTACAAATTCATAAATTCCCCTAATACCCATTCTTATTCCAACTCTAGGGGGCAATACTTTTCCATTAAGGGTCTCCCCTCCTGCTAACATATCGTAATACAAACATTCATTTAGTTCGTTACAAATATAATCAACAAATTGTTCCCTTATTAAGGGTGAACGAATATGCTCATCCCTAATTTGCGGCAACTGTAAACCTATAACACGTGGATATTCATCGTCAGTTCTTTCACAACGATATAGTATTTCTAAAATATATTCAAAATCATCTACCAAAAAATCATCAAAAATTGATTCACAATCTCCACCTAAATCTTTTAATATATAGTTTCTATAATATCTATTATATCCAAACTGAGTCAAGCTTGGAATAAGTAGATAGTTTCCCCTCTTCTGTGGATAGCTAATCTGCAAACCCTCCAATGAAGCAACATATGTTGTCCTATGATAATAAATGGCTGGTAATCCAGAAATTAATTGCCTTTGAGGTGTTTTATATGTATATTTGCTAACTTGATTTAAAATATATTCTTTTAATGATTCAATGCTATTCACTTCACTTTCAATTACTTTACTACAAAATTCTATTATAATGTTAAATAATTTTTGATTTATTTCATGTGCCATTCCCGGTGATACCAACTCATCAATTTTTCTTCCTTTATGTACAATCTCTGTTCTTATTTCTTTTGAGTAAAAATATAGCTGTGAACTAATACGGTCAAAATCTAATTGATTTTTAGCTATAATCGATAAAATTCTTTTCTTATTATTAGTAAAACTATATGTATCACAAAGTCCCATTCCATCTATCTTTGAAAACAAAAAAATGAAACATCTTGTCTCATCAATAATCTGCAATGCTTCACATGCCTCGGCTATATATCGTCTATATAAATTATATACTTCATCGCTTCTCTGTGAATAAATCACCCTATATAACCTTGGATTGTTCTCCTCTGTCACACCAAAATCCAGACCCAAGCCTTTTTGCATCAAATAAAACTCTGTTTCTCCGTTCGCGTACGCACCAATTGAATAATCATTATTGATTGAAAATAGTATTCTAGTACCAACTATCAACCCAGGTATCCCTATAGTATATTCCGATCTATTAAATGAACATTCTAATATTCTAACATAATCGAGACGTCTATTTGCATCGTTTAGAATTTTGTCTAATAAAGTAATATCATTGTTTATCTCTTTAATGTCATACTCAGATGATAACAAAAGAAACGATACTCCTATCAGAATCTCTTTGAAGAAACTACGGTTCTTTTCCGCAATGAATCGTAATTTATCTTTTTCATTCTCCGAAAGACTGCTCAATTCAATGTCATCATTCGATACATTCCCTGGAAAAAAAATCATATCTCCAAGTTTTAGTACATACTCTAACAGTACACGGTGTACCGGTAAAATATATAAATTCACTTTATTCAGAGCTCCTTTTTTATTCGATTATATTTTATCTTTATTTAATAGTCTCTCAACATACTTTTTCAATAAAAGCGTTGAATCTGCTCGCGAATTTCTTTATCATCCGTTAATTCTGTATAATCTCTGTATGCAGCTTCATTAGTCTCTAAATATTCCAACCATCCCTCCAATGCCATTAAATACGCATTTTCAAGTTCATTTAATGAAGAATATCGACCAACATAATTTTTTCTTTGTGCCCATGATTCAATAACTACCGGATACAATTCTGTATATCCTCCAATTGGAATTACATGAGCATAACCATCTTCATCAACAACAAGTACATTACCCAATCTATCATCTGCCATTCTCATTTCATATTCTATTTCACCCTTAGTAAACAAATGTTGCGGACTAGCCTGGCCTCTTATTAATTCAACCGAAAATACATCCGTCACATCTTCAATGGAATGGAAGCCTTCTTCTTTAAGCCTTATATTAATAAATTTTCTCAATGCATCAGTAAGTTGAATCACACGCTTCTTATCTCTCATCATCAGCCTTTTCGCATAATTTTTCTGACTATCATCAATCATCTTTCCATCTATTCCAAGATACTTCACCGTTCTATCCGAAAGCCTTATCAATCTACCCTTTGAATTTATATATGAAATAAAATACCCTATTTTTGAATTATTTGTATTTGATTCAACTTCACCTATTGAAAATTTCCATTTTTCAATATTTTGGTCTATGAATTCTCTTGCTTTCCGCTTTTGTTTCCCAACTGCTTCACAATCTATATCCTGCATTATCTTGTCATGCGGTTTAAACGGATTATATGAAAATCTTTCATCATTTAAAACTTGTCTTTTTTGTACGCCATTGCTCTCCGCCATTCTTGATAATATTATTAAATTATCAATATATTCTCGGAACTCTATATTATTGCAATCTCCGTGTCGTCCATCATACGTAGCAGAAATTGAGTTATATAATCCAAATTTCATCACAACCAAAAAAGTTCCCTTTACATACCGTCTGATTAGCCTAGCGCTTTGCGGTAAAGGACGTCCAGATTCATAATCATAAACTCCATAGCAAGCAGCAAAGAGATATTACATAAACTAGATGCTATATCAGACAGAAGTACATCTGACATTCAAACTATGAATTTTTCTAAAATACGTACTGCATTAAAATGGATTGAAAAAAAGAAAAGCTATAATTCTGTCAGAGATATTACGCTTATCCTTTTTCTCTTATCATTCGGTACCGAACGAAGAAAGTTATGCAATTTAAAATGGGAATATATATCTGATGATTTTCATATTTTAAATACAGGCCAGATTGCAAAAGTAATACCCACTCATCTTAATAAATGGCTACGCATTTTAAAAAATGAACAGTTAAAAAACACAACTACCCAAAATGCAGTATATGTCTTCGGAAATAAAGGAACTAATCTTAGCAAACCCATTGAAGAAAGCCGAATCAATGAGATTTTAACGGGTCTCTCAAAAGTTAATCCCACCGATGATTTTTATAAATTATTAACCCCACAAAACATTCGAAAATGGCTATTTCATCGCCTATTAGAGACTCATTCCTTGCAGGACGTTATGGTATTTATGGAGATCTCTATCAGTAATCTGAATAGTTATCTGACCCAAAACGAATTATCAAAATATATTACTAGTAATTTTTTTGAAACCTATCCACTCGATGACTTGACTAAAGAACTACAGTTTTGAGGCAAAACTATAAGCTTGCTACGGAGCATTTACCAAGAGCAGGCGGGAAACCGCCTGCTCTTGGCATGCCTATAGGTAACTCCTAGTCTTCACATAAGCATATGACTGCGGAACATAATGAATCCCGAAATCTTCCAACAAAACAGGTACATCATAACGTTTTATTGTTCCAATTCCATATGCCGATGCTATTTTTTTTGCAGAAAAATACTCATAATATTGCTGCCGGGTTATTCCGGAAAACTGCTCTGTTAATTCCCACAATGTAGGTTTCTGCATTTCATATTTCGATACAACTTCACATTCACCAACAACGGCCCTGACCGGATATGTCGAGTACAAATAGATTTTATCTATATTTTTATTGCATAACCGAGTTCTGTATTCATACCGCTTTTCACCGCAAAGAATTTTTTCTGCGTACTGCGGTTTTATTGGTAAAAGTATACTTTCACCAAATTTTACTTTTTCGGATTGCTGGCTCAATAGAATCTGAAGATTTACATCCAATTTTTTACTAATTTCTTTTGCATACTTTATTTCACTATTTTGGAATTGTTCTATGAAGTTTTCACTCCACTCTAAACCATCACGTTCTTCCAGATTCTTTTTGATTTCTGCAGGCGAATCCACCAAAAGTATTATTGAACTTATAGACATCTGCTTTATAAACTTCATATCTATTCTATGAATTTTATTTTTATTATCAAGCAAACATAAATGCCCGTCTAGAATATAATCCGGCGTCTGTAATGTAAGTTTCCGGAGTTCGTTTAACAATACTGTCTGAGTGTCTTGAATGCTGTCTACCTGCTTTTCCTTAAAGTCATCCTTGACATTTCTTTTAATTAAACTACTGGCAGAAAAAACCATTCTACCTGTTTTTTCTGCCAGTTTTCTACAAAAGTGTGTTTTGCCAACACCATGAATTCCACATACAAAAATCATTTTTACCTCAAATAAAATGTAAAGCTAACTGCCCTTACTTTGCCATTACAATGCGTCGTTGTTGTTCTCTTATATACCAACAATGGATGCACGCTTCAACAAATTCTGAAAGATCATATTTCCCCTCAGATACATATTTCTTATAAAATAAGTCAATGTCTATTCGTTCCAAGCGGTTAAACAATATTTTCTTTGCAGGAAGTACACCGTTATATACCAGTTCTGTGCTAAAAATATTATAATAGTTTCTATTTTTCTGTTCCAATTCAAAACCATAATATTGCATCAGATGTCGGAACTGGTGCTGCTTTGTACTATGCATGGTCAATAATGGTTTATCATTTTGAAGCCATTCAAAACTCAATTCCATTAACCTTTTTCCAATTCCCTGACGCTGGTATCTTTTTGCAACTCGTAATGTGCATATCTTTTGTTCTTCTTCTGTTGATTTCAGAATTGCAATGCCAGCTATACTATATTCTTTCTCACAAATAATAATTTCTCTGCCGGATTTTAACTCTTTATTCTCAGTAAACAAATTATCATACCATGTATTAAATCCCGGATACTCCAGATTTAACCACTTTAAAAAAACATATATCTGATTATAATATGTTTTTTTCTCCCAAAATGAGAAAGCAGAATATTTTGTATAACGTTCATCGTTCTTCATCATGTTAACAGCTCCCCCATTCCGTATTGATCATTCCTTAAATCAAGGATTCGTAATCATATTATTATACTGCGTCTTTTATTATCTTGCAAGCATTTATTTTGATGTGTGACCCAAGAATATTCCAAAACCCAGTAACCCAAATCCTGTCACCGCATAAATCAATGCAGAACTCATTGTTGACATTGTCGTAGTTGGAAAAAGAACGTTTTCCAAGGTGATTACCGCACTGCTTATTATTCCCAACGCGACTACAATCAACGCATATGAAAAAATGGTTAGACGTTTTGCCTTAGAATAATTCACCTTAACCAGGCAGCTATAGCTATCTTTTTGCTTTGTCGTTTTCCAATGATACGCCAAAATATGCCCCTTCGAAAAATCCAATTTGTCACCAAAATAATTGTCCCACAAGCCTTCTTCCAACTCTCTGCAACTCATATCCTGATTACCAAAAGCCCGCACTTCATAAGCAGATGGTTCCATGACCAAAAAGTGAACCCTATTCAAAGCAGCAAATTTCTCATGATTAACGGATATCTCCGCCCGTACTTTCTCCTCTATATTTCTTTTTTCATTTATTTTAAAATCAATCATACGAGTTCCTGAAAAAGCACTTTCAAACGATTTATTCATTGGTTCACTGTCAAAATAGATATTATAACTGAGCGAACTTCCTTTGATCCGAAACCTGAGATATATCCTGTTCGTATCTTTCAAGGCATTATGTTTCTCGCTATTTTCAAGGAATGTTGAAAATGTTCCAAAATTAAACCGAAAGTATGTATGTGCTTCATCACACTCTCTTTTATACACATCCTTTACTGCCTGGTTTAATGGAAACACCAAAAATTTAGTTTCCCCATCTTCTTTCTCAACAATTGTATAGCTACCTTTTGTATGGATTTCACAATCCTCATTAAATATTATAGTTGCATTGTCCCTGCTAGACATTTTTTCTGATAAATCTTCGAAATCATTTTCATTTACCAAAAACGGACAAAAAAATGTCATGGTTTCAATTTGGGTCCAGTTTGCAATGTCGATTCCGATATCTAAGTATGGCTCTCTTTTTTTAACATTTTGAGGACATTCCTCCAAAGACCAAAAATTTGCATGAATACAAAAAACTGGCTCTGATTCTTTATTATCATTGTCCTTTTTTTGTTCGGTTGCTTTTTCAGACTCTTTTTCATTTACTTTCTGATTCTGAGATTCAGTTTGCCCAAGTACTATATCACTATCTAGCTGTTCAATCTGTTCTTCTGACTCTATTGACTCTTCAGCCTCTTTCTCTACAGACTTGCAATCTCTTAATGAATACCATAGCCCAAAACTTTTCATACCTCTTCCTCCGTATTTGATTTCAGTATAGCATTCACAAGAAATGAAGTCTATAGCATAGATATTTTATCTACTTATTTTTTCTTCACTGTATCTTTTTCATCCAAATAGTCATATAGTAATGCAGCTTTTTTAAGGAAATGATTAACCGCGTTCTCTAGAGACTACTGCTTTTTATCTCTCACCGGATTTTTTATAACAACAATTCCTTCCCCATTATTGCTTTCACGATAATCATAGATCCATGTATTCTTCTTTAAGTGATTAAGTATCTCTCTTACATCGCTAGTATCCTCATAGGTCTTTGAATAATTATTACGCTTCGTGAAGATGCCCTTTAATTCCGGGAAGCCAAGTTCATCAAAATGTTTTTTGCATGTTTCTTCTGTCAGGTGAGGAATGGCCTTCGCCCACAATTGAATTTTATCATCCAGGCTACATCTGCTCCGGTTCAAAAGTTCTGATAGCAATGTGTCATCAAGTACAAGTGCTGAATCTGCAATAATATCGTCAATTCTCGATTCCGCAACTCTGTATATAGCAGATTGAACAACCTTTTCATATTCCGAAAAGTGCAAGTATAATTCTCGCTCATCATGTTCATCGAAATTATTATCAAGAATATATTCAATCAGTGCAGTAGAATATTTTTTTCCTACTACCGATACAGGCTTTGCTGTTAATTCGAGCAATGCTATTTTTTTATTGTCCTCTATATCCATACCGAGTATATATAAAGCTTCATCATACCTAAAATTATCAGCCGAAATAAGATTCAAATAGGGCTCCACATTTTGATTAATATACAACTTAACATGGCTTTTATAATTATTTCGAATATATTCCAATCCATCATCATTCATTTCCATGACATGATTCCTTATCAGCACTTCCATCTTATCATCGGCAATATTTTCCGCATTGTAAGTTTCATAATGATATCCAATATCGCACAAAATCTTCCGGTATTTACTGGTTTCCATTTCATTACATATAGCAATCGAGTCAAAAAACTGCCTTGTAATTTCCGCACCAAAATCTACTTCTATTTGTGAATAATCCATATCTGCGGCACATCCATTTATAAATTTCATTAAGCCGCTATTCAAACCATATTCCTTATAATAATTTATTATATTTGAAACTGTCTCCTTTATTATTTCCTTCGTAAGCATCTCAGTCCAGAATTTTTTATCCTGTATTGCCGAAATATCAGAAATAGCTGTTGTCAATGCCTTTATATACTCTTCCCGTATATCCATTTCCACAGACTCATTATTCATAAACGCAATTGCAGCATCCTCTGAATCTTCAATGACCCCACTGCAGTTTTTCAGAATTTCTTTTGCATATTTATTGATATTTGTATCAATATATTGCGCCAGCGGAGAATCCATTGCTTTCTGAATCACAGTATAATTTCTATGTTCTATACTGTATGAATCCACTTCCTTATACATAGATTTCATCATCAATCTGATGTTCTCAAATGACAATTCATATAAATTATTTTCATATACTCCTGCAAACAACTCTGTATTCGCTGTATCAGCCTCAATTGTCTTAAATTTTACTTCGAGAACGCAAAACTGGGAAATCATCTTCTTAGTATTCTCAGGAGAAACATTCAAATAATCACTCTGCTCTGATATATAATTGGCCAGGCAGCCTTCTACGTTAATATCCTGTACCTCCTGCTCATCTAATAAGCATACGGAGTCTAATGAAAATCTTCGCATCTGTTCCGATGGCAATCCTTTATTGGTATATACATAATAGAAAAATTCCGGCCATTGTTTATTCAGCTCAACAATAAATGTTCTATCAAACTGCAGGCTCTCGTAATACTTCGATACAAACTCTATACACTTACTGTCCTTTATCTGTTTTAATAACGCAGACAAATAGTTCCGATACTTAGGATTCTTCTGATTTGCAAGAAGCCCTTTCAAAAGATCATAATTTAAAGTCTCCTCCTCATAAAAATCAACCACTCTTAAGACTGGCGAAGAAAGAACTTTCATAACATCTTTAAGAGGATACTCGTAATTTCTTCCCTTTTTATCTGTTATCTTTCTCAAAAATACCTTATCATGCGCAGATAAACTATCCTCATAGAAATATGTCATATAATCATTATATGTTTCATCTATATATCCATTCGAAATAAGAAATTTTAATAATTCAAAATAGTCATTGCCCTTAATCTCTTTGTACTCATTCTCCTTACCAATTGGGTTAATGCTTTTAATCATAAATATAGAGTCAGCATTTTCCCTTGTAATCAATTCATTCAATAATTTTGATTTCGTGGCAGATATCTCATTCTCAAGGTTCTGAATTTTTGTTTCAAATTCCAGAAGTAAGCCTTTATTTTTATTATCAATTGCTTCTATTCTTTTACCTTTCTCTTTATCTAATTTATTCTTTTCTAGTTGACTTTCTTCCGTTAATCGACCATAGTAACCCGTTGGAAGTTTATTATATTTCAATTCATATACATCGTTCAATTCCTGTATATCATTCAAATTTTCTTTGTTAATATACTTTATTTTCTCTTGTAACCGTTGTATTTCCTGCCTCAACTGTGCTATGGCTTCTTCACTAGCCTTTTCTTTTTGCATAAACAATTCATGAACGTATCCCCTGCCTAGCTGAAGGTCGCAAAAATCCCTTGGAAATACATTCTTATACACAATCATCGCTAGCATTTTATCCCAGCTAAGATCTGTATTGTTTAACCGATTCATATATACAAGGAATTCATTGTATACATTCTTCAGGACTCTCATATCATCTATGTATAACAATAACCTTTGTAGAAAAGTCTTATCAAATTTTTCGTATATATTTCCACGCTTTAAATGTCTTATAAACTGATCATACGAGTTTGATCCATCCAGCACTGGAACAATTGGGATAATAAAATCGAAAAATTTCGTCCTTTCTTTTGTAACAAAAATATCGTCCTTTAATAAATAAAAAAACCTTAATGGCTTATATGACTTTTCACCCTTTAACTTATTCGCTTTCTGTAAATTAACTAAATGATTTACCTCCCGTAACCGTTCAAAAATGAGATTGGAATTAAATCTATCCATATCTTCAAATATAATTACATCCGCATCGACTTGCTCGAAGAGATACAGTACTTCATTCAGATATTTATCAAAATATGAATCATCCTTATTCTCAAATATCTCAATCTCATTTCCCTGTACTGTGACTTTATGAAGCAGCCTTTTGTTGATCTGCATTTTTACAACATAATGTATTCCAACGGCTAAACAGATGCAAAATGCAAGCCCCGCCAAAATAATGCCATCATTATTCGTAACTCTAAGCAGTGCACTTTTCCAAATACCATCAGACAATTCATCTGCCAGACTCTTTATTTTCTCTGATGCTGATATAAATGCTGCACTTCCCAATAATACACAGAAAAATAATGTAACGTTACGTACATCCTTTTGCCCTATATCTTTTTTTACCCTAAAATTTGTCTGCGGTATTTTATCAACCGGAATTTGATGAATCAGCTGATTTAATATCTTCCCCTCCAGCATAGTTTCATCCACGCCATCACTTCCATCACCTGCTATTGGTTTGAAATGTGCCAAAGAAATATATAAAAACTTTTTCTCTTTATGTTTATTCTCATATGATTCTACGACACTGCTTTTACCAGCACCATAAGGTCCGGAAATTGCCACATTGGTAACATCCGAATTCTTGAATACAAATTCGATTGCTTCATCATAAATGGATATATTAGCGTTTTTAGTAGGCGTCAATTTTTCAAAAAAGTATCGTTCCATAAACCTCTCCCTGTTGAATCAAGTAAATTCTCTTTTTAATACCGTCAGCAAATTTTCATACCTTCCATCATACTTATATTCACTGTTATCCAACGCCTTAAATATAAATCTTTTGAGTTCGTGATAATGGGGAATACTATCTTTTTTTACACTCAAGTTTCCCTTTTCTTTCTCTCTATAAGAATAATTGTAATTATATGCCACATCATATAGGCCATATATGTATTCAATTTCCTGCTCATTAAGAAATGAACATTCTGCAACAATACTTTGCCACATTTCCATATATCTTAAATTGACAGAAGTGTCTCCTTCTTTTATATATTTTTCAATACTTTTCAAATCGTTATACAAAATCGATGCATTAAATCTTATCCTCTGTGTATCTACCCTATTCTGCTGTGCTCTATTGATTAAATAAGTACCCACTGCACCTACTATTGCACCTAACAGTGCCGCAATCACAGATATAACATTGGAATCTATATTCACAATCTTACCCCCTTTTGTTTTCTTATCCTGTTCTAAACCGTATACAGTACAAACCTGATCTCTCAATTCATCAACCGAAGGCGCATCACCTCTATTGAAATCAATACCTACATCATAATTTCCAAGCTTTTCATAATATTTAAACTTCTGTGATCCTTCTTTCGGTTCCAGTGATTTTGTTTTAAACAAATCCGTTTCGTAATATAATACTTCTTTTTCATTTATAAAATCTGCATATTTTATTTTAAGATACGATTTCAATTCGATAGTCAAAGACTTATTATCATTGTTTCTGTTATACTTATAAACATTATCTTCTAACCGTTTTAATTTTAGATAATTTCCCGCTGTATACTTCTCTTCAAGTATTCCTAAATCAGCAGCACCAATCGTTCCTACTATATAATAATTTTTCACAGGAATATCTGCACAATAAAAATTATTATTTTGATCAAGGTACTCACATTGCAAAACGGTAACTACTTCTGACTCATAATTCTTTAACTTTCCCTCTGTATTCTTTATTTCTATGTTTGTTTCTATTACATTTCCTGTTTTAGTATCTATTTGGGGCATCTCAGTTACTACAATATTTGGCAAAAAACTATTTTTTGCTATTGTTGTTTGCAATTTTGCAATATTATACATTTGCCACGAAACATATAAGCCAATAATACTGATAATTATCGTAATAACTATCTCCCACTTTATTTTAATCTTTCCGTGCATTCAAAATTGTCCCTTTTAATGTCGGTCACCATTCCCATCTGTTATTTTTCAGGCTTAATGATTGATCTTATACCGTAACTTTTAATGTATACGTTTCAAACTCCCCAAATTTTTCAGCAGAATGCGACATACATAATTTGCATTTGAAAAAGCCATATAAATTTATATATACATATAATCGCTTTGCCTCTATGTACATAGATAATTCGATAATATTCTCCTTATTAGCATCAATGTCTTTCATATCCACCTCTGCATCCGTAGGCATATAATAAAACTTATCTTTTTTATAGTCAAATTTCATTAAAAATTCTCTTATTTCTACTGCTGCCGCATCATCCAAGTATGCATCTCCCAATTTTACAAAACAAAATTCATATGCCATCTTTAACATAACAGGGACGACTTTTACTTGATAATCAGCCATAGCCTCTTCACTTATTTTTACAAATTTTATTCTTGGGACCAGCGAAGTGTCAAAAAAACCCCCTTATTTTTTACGTCATCTTCTGATATTTCCTCCCCATACGTTTTTTGCATAACAGACTTTGCATACCCACCAAATCCGCACCGCGGACCAACTATTAATATTTTCCCCTGTTCTTCAATAACTTGATGATCTGCTACAAATCCACTTATTTCTCCATCTTTATTGGTTTTCAATTCGCCTTTTATTTGAGAATTTGCATAATTTATTTTTATATTCTTAAAGGGATTCGGAATTCCAGTTCTTCCTTTAATTTTAAATAAATAGCGCATATATTTTGTAATCGTTTCATTCACCATGCCCGCATCCACACGAGTTCCCAGCGAAGAATTGCACTCTATACAAACATTCCTACATACATTTTCTTCGCCTTTGCCACCTAACGAATCTAAAATAATATGCTCTGCATTAAACATTTTCTCATCTTTGATTTTTCGACAAAATATGCATTCTGGCAATGTATCCCCTCAATTTTTAATTCCAAACCTATAAATGAGCAAGTCCGTGATTTTGCACAAAAGAAAGACACCTTGAATTCGATTGTGTTGTATAATGAAAGTGACCAAACCAACATTTGCAACATTCACGAAAGAAGGTATCTCCTGCAAATACTATACATCATTCGGCATTCATATACAACCAGTTTAAGAAATTAAACCTCTGCATGATTTTGGATAATCACATCTGCACTTTAATACATACCCTTACTTCTCCCGCCTATACTCCTCCATCCGAATCACCTTCGCCTTCTTCCGCTTCCCCACTATCCCAATTTTTTCCATATCCAACTTAAAAAACTCCTGTGGATAGCCATATGCATCAAAGCCTTCCGCTTTGCACCAGTTACGATTCAGAAACTCGCTTAATTCCGACTGATACTTCACTCCGGACTCCAGTTTCTTATCAAAACGTGCTACGCATGAAACCATATAATTCATACTGGCTGTAATACCGCTTTCACACAGTTTGGCCACTACCGGCTTGCCTGAGAGTTCAAAATATTTCTGAATCTGTTCTTCTGAATAACCCATGCTACGCATGATTCCCCGGATCACATTTCCGATATACAGCGTATAATAATTCCAGTTGCGTGGTTCTATGTCTGTCATTGCGATCGTATAGTTACTGCTTGCATTCATGATCAGCAATACATTTCTGTGTTTCACCTTGAGCAGATGCGTTTCCCAGCAAAATACCAGCGGAGCCTTTTCTACCAGTTCCAATGGTGTTGCTTTGATCCGTTCTTCAACGCTTTGTGTTACTCCAATTTTCATACTCATTTCCCATTCTTATTATTTTTACTACAGTCGGGCATTCGTCACTCAAGAAATGCGTTCTAATACACCCCCGTCTCAATCAACCCCCGAATTGCCTCCACCACCAGCGGCTTATCCTCCTTATAGGTAACTCCAAACCACTTATCCGGTGTCTCCAGCAAGGTCACCTCGGTCCGCTTTTCTGCCAGCAACTTATCAATGATTTTCGGCAGAAGGTATTCTTTCTTTTCTGCGTCTTTTTCATCTAAGTTATCCAAAAATTCTACAAAGCCGGATTCCAGCACATCCAGGAACTGCGGTGGGAGGCCCCACATGTTCATGGATACGTGCTGGTCTGGCTGTAAGGTGATTTTCTGCTTTTCTTCGTTGCGCGCGGATATCATGCCATCCCTTTTCTGGATGTCATAGGTTTCGATGACACGCTGCAAATGGTTCTGGGAATCTACTTCGCAGATTCCGCGTGTTACACCACCATTCTCGCTTAAGGTGTTGGAAAGGATGAAACCGGCCATGCAAATGTCAAATACGGGCTTTGAAGCATCCATCTGCGTGGTCATATAGTGATACAGCTTTTGAAAGGCTTCTTTGCCGTAATAGTCGTCTGCGTTGATTACCATGAATGGCTCTTTTACTACATCTTTAACGCAGAGGACTGCCTGACCGGTTCCCCAGGGTTTGGTGCGGTTCCAGATATTTTTCTTTCCTGCCGGTAATTCATCCACGGACTGATATACATATTCCACCGGCACCAGTTTTTCAATTCTTCTGCCGATGATCTCTTTAAAATCTTTTTCGATGTCACGGCGGATGATAAATACGACTTTGTTGCAGCCGGCCTCCAGCGCATCGTGAATGGAATAGTCCATGATGATCTCACCGTTTGGTCCTACTGGTTCTAACTGCTTGATACCGCCTCCAAAGCGGCTGCCGATACCGGCTGCCATAATTACTAAGGTTATATTCTTCATGCTTTTGTACGCTCCTGACTTTGGTTATTCCATTGTATCAGAGTCTATTACTCCACCGTCACCGACTTCGCCAGATTTCTCGGCTTATCCACATCCAATCCCTTTGCTACAGACACATAATAGCCCATCAGCTGCAGCGGAATCACTGCCAGTGATGTTGCAAAATGCGGATCGGTCTTCGGGATATAGGTCACGAAGTCTGCGGTGTCCTCCATGTTATAGTTTCCATAGGTGGTAAGTCCCATCAGATACGCGCCGCGGCTCTTGCACTCTACCATGTTGCTGACGGTCTTTTCGTAGAGATCTGGCTGAGTGAGCACACCAATGACCAGAGTACCGTCTTCGATCAGGGAAATGGTTCCGTGTTTGAGTTCACCGGCTGCATAAGCTTCGGAATGGATGTAGCTGATTTCTTTCATCTTGAGACTGCCTTCCAGGCAAATGGCATAATCGATGCCGCGGCCGATGAAGAATACATCTTTCGCGTTTGCCTGTTTTGCCGCAAACCACTGGATCCGCTCCTTGTCCTCCAGAATCTTGCGGATCTTATCCGGGATGGTCTGGAGTTCTTTGATATATGCCGCGTACTGCTCGTCTGTAATTTCGCCACGAACCTTTGCAAACTGAATTGCCAGCGTGTAGGCTGCAATAAGCTGGGTGCTGTAGGCTTTTGTCGTAGCTACGGAGATTTCCGGACCGGCCAGAGTATAAAAGACATTGTCTGCTTCCCGGGCAATTGAGGAACCTACCACATTTACAATTCCCAGGGTGCGCACACCGTGTTCTTTTGCTTCCCGAAGGGCTGCAAGACTGTCGGCGGTCTCACCAGACTGACTGACGATGATTGCCAGGGCATTTTTATCCAGAATCGGTCTGCGATAACGGAACTCGGATGCCAGTTCCACACGCACCGGAATGCGGGCCAGATCTTCCATCACATACTGGGCTGCCATTCCCACATGATAGGCAGAACCACAGGCCACAATGTAAATCTGGCTGATATGCTCTATATCTGCATCCGTCAGGCCTACTTCTGTCAAATCGATGGCATCGTTCTTTAAAACAGAGTTTAACGTGTCTGCAACGGCTTTCGGCTGCTCGTGGATCTCTTTCATCATGAAATGCTCGTAACCGCCCTTTTCCGCATCCCACTCAATATGCTTTTTCTCTTTCTGGATTTCTTCTCCGTCCAAATTGTAAAAGGTGATCTCGCCTTTGCGGACACGGGCCATCTCCAGATTGCCGATATAATACACGTTTCTTGTGTATTTCAGGATAGCCGGAACATCGGATGCGATACAGGAAGCGCCATCCTCCACACCCAGGATCATCGGGCTGTCTTTGCGGGCTACATAAATTTCACCTGGATAAGCCTGGAACATGACCGCAAGGGCATACGAGCCACGAATACGCACCATCGCATGATTGATGGCATCCACCGGCGTTCCCTCATACTTCTTGTAATAATAGTCAATCAGCTTAATGGCTACCTCTGTATCCGTAGAGGAATAGAAGGTATAGCCTTTGCGCACCAGTTTATCTTTTAATTCCTGATAATTTTCAATGATACCATTATGTACACCAGTCACATTTCCATCGTCGGAAATATGCGGATGCGCATTGTTCTCGGAAGGTTCTCCGTGGGTTGCCCAGCGGGTGTGACCAATGCCGCAGGTACCATGTAAAGCGGCACCGCCATCTGTCTTCTCATCCAGTACTTTTAACCGGCCTTTGGCTTTTACCACCTGAACCGGTAATTCGCCGTCACGGACGGCAAGGCCTGCTGAGTCATAACCTCTGTAATTACACCAAGGCAAATACCGATTTTCCTACTATTATATCATATATAAAGAAAGGGCGAAAAGCCTGATTTATAAGCTTTTCACCCTTCATTCTCATCAAATTACGCCTGACTGGCAATTAATACAAACTTAGTTTGCTTCTGCTGCAGTCTCTGTTCCCTCGGTCTCCTGCGGAACAATCTCGCTACAAGTTACACTGATGTCGATACGGTTATTTCTGTACTTCATGGTATAGCTGTTGCCGGTGTCGGTAGTACCGGTGCTGTCGAGTTTGGTCACGCCCTGTTCACGCTGGCTCTGTACGTAGTCGGTCAGCTTTTTACCCTCGGTCTCACCAAGTATTGATACTACGGTCTGCTCGTATGCAGTATTGTATAACTCACGATCAGCTTCCGGAGCTGCATCGTACATGTACATGAAGTCTACCGTCTGAGCTTTGTCCTTCTTGCTGGTCCACATGCTGAAATGATAAAAGTCTACGCCAGATGTGGTACGGAAATAACGTGCTACTTCCAGGTTATTCTCGGTGGTCAGCAGCTGAACGGAGTTCTTATCGGTGCGGGCAGCATTTAACTCTCTGGAAATGGTATTGATGATGGTCTTTAACTCAGAAATAAATGCAGAACGGGTTGTGCTGCTTGCTGCTTTCTTTTCTTTTGCTTCAATACCTGCAACTTTATCTGCAGCTACTTTCTTGCCCGGGTTCGGTTTTGCTGCCTTCTGAGCTTTTTCTCTTGCCTCACGCTCAAGCTGCTCCTCCGTTTTTTCCTGACGAACACCATCAGAATCCAGCCAGAAGCCCTCTACCGTTGTATCGGTCATGCGATATCCGTCTGGATCAAGATGATAAACCAGCTGTGTGTCTGGATCGGTGAACCAGTTACCAGATGGCCAGTCTCCATTGTCATATACATATTTCCACTTTGCTCCGTAGGTAGTGTCTTCTTTTACCCAACCAGCTGCAAATGCTGTGATGCCAGTAGACAGAGTCATAAGTGCTGCTGCAGCGGCAATAACAAGTGCTTTCTTTCTCATAATTAGTTTACCTCCACTATTGTTCTCATTTTTTAAGTTCTGTTCATCTCCGAAAAGAACCATTCCTGCATATTTCAGAAGCAGCCCCACGATTACAGCTGCTTTCCTTTGACATAGAAAAGCATATCATAAAACAAGGCTCTTCACAACTACCTAAAATATGAAGATTCTCTGACGCCTTCCTCATACAAATGTCAGAAAAACGTAATTCTGAAAACAGACAAGATTTTCCCGTTGTTTTCAATTGTAAAACCCCTTATAATAATAGAATATCATTACGATTCCAAAGGAGGCAACATGACAAAAAATATAGTAACACCACTGAAGGACGGTTTCTCCGAAACCTGTTCTTCGGTTACCAATAGCATCATCAGCTTTTTTCTTTTGGTTTTGGTAACCGTATTTCCACTTATCGTTCATAATTCCTATTTCGACATTCTCGAAACCAAGTACATGTGCTTTTACCTGACAGTACTTATTATGCTTGGCATACTTTTACTGGCTGGGCTGGTCATGCTTTTCATTGATATGAAAGAATTTCAGGGGGCACATGTAAAAGAACTTTTTGGTAAATTAAAACCAAACCGCTGGAATTCTACTTTTTCCATTGCGGATATGGCCGTTTTTATTTTCTGGCTGGCTTCTGTTGTATCAACACTGCAGTCCGAATACCTCTATGAGTCTTTCTGGGGGAATGAAGGCCGCTACAGTGGACTTTTCCTGATTACACTGTATGTTATACTTTATTTTATCGTCAGCCACTTCTGGCGCATGAATACCTGGATGTTCCAGTGTTTCCTTGTATCCAGCCTCGTCGTCTGCCTGCTTGGCATTTCCGATTCGTTCTATATGGACCTGCTACATTTCCGCACCCATATGAAACAGGATCAGTTCGTCATTTTCGTATCCACAATCGGTAATATCAACAGCTATACCGCCTACGTTTCCGTATTTATGGGACTGACAACTGCAATGTTTACTACTGCCCAAAATCTGCGGAGCAGCATCTGGTATTATTTTTGCATGGTAATATCCTTTTTTGCAATCATTCTCGGAAGCAGCGATAATGCATATCTGGCGTTTGGAGCCTTATTTGCATTTCTTCCCCTAATCGTATTTCGCAAAAGAACCGGTATTATCCGCTATTTCATCACTCTTGCTACATTTGCAACCGTAATCCAATGCATTGACTTTATCTGCCAGACCATTCCAGATAAAGTCAGTGGACCTGAAAGCCTGTTTAAGGTTCTGGTCAACCTGCCAGGTCTCCCTCTCCTTGTGATTGGTTTATGGATCATCAGTGGCATTATTTGGTACTTCTTTACTAAAAAAGAACATACCGTTTCCTCCTCTGAAACCCATTTTCTCAAGGCATGGAAAATCCTGGTCGCACTCGGCTTTCTGGCTGTATTTCTTCTCCTGATTGATACCAACATTCTTGGACATGGCGCACGCTATGGAAGTCTTAGCACCTATCTGGTATTTAATGACCAGTGGGGCACCAGCCGCGGTTTTATCTGGAGAAAATCGCTGGAATTATTCAGTCATTTCCCGCTTTCTCACAAATTGTTTGGATTCGGTCCTGATACGTTTGGCATCCTTACAACCAAAAGCGCCTTTAAAGAAATGATTGCCGCCACCGGCCAGATCTTCGATACTGCACACAACGAATATCTGCAGTATCTCCTGACGATTGGCCCCATTGCCCTGATTGCTTACCTGATTTTCCTGATCAACAGCTGTCAGCATATGGCACGCTACGTGTTAAAGGCTCTCACAACCGAATCCACTGCCGTTCCATACGCAATCGGATGTTTATTTGCAGTCATCTGCTACGGCTTCCAGGCCTTTGTCAATTTGAACCTGCCTATCATAACTCCGTTCCTGTGGATTACACTCAGCATGGGAATTGCAACTGTAAAAAAATATACTGTTCATAAGGTCAAATGATTAATCATGAAAAAAGTACTTCTCGTAACAACCGTCAGTGGTTTTGTGCCGCAATTTGAGTTAAATAACGTACGTATTTTGCAAAGCATGGGATATGAAGTCCATTATGCAGCCAACTATAACACTCCCTCCTATGGCAATGACAATCACCGGCTCGATGGAACCGGGATTGTCCGCCATCAGATTGATTTTGTGCGCAGCCCGTTCAAAACACAAAATCTGACGGTATACCGGCAGCTCTGCCAACTCATGCAGCAGGAGCACTTTGATCTGGTTCACTGTCATACCCCCATGGGGGGTGTTATGGCGCGATTAGCTGCCCACGCTACCCACACCGGCCCTGTCGCATATACTGCACATGGATTTCATTTTTTCCAGGGCGCACCACTCATAAACTGGCTCTGCTACTATCCCATGGAACGTTTTCTCTCCCGTTTTACCGATCAGCAGATCTGTATCAACCAGGAAGACTATGAGCGTGCCAGAAAAAGCTTTCATGCAAAACATGTAGACTATATTCCAGGCGTCGGCATTGATCTGGCACGGATTCCGCATTTCAGTGATACAGAAATTCGACAAAAAAAAGACAACCTTGGGCTGCCTGCTGATCAACTCATCATTTTGTCATCCGGAGAAATGATCAAACGAAAAAATCACGAAACCGCTATCCGCGCAATCGCAAAGCTTCCGGAACACTATCCGGTTCACTACGTCATCTGTGGACACGGAAAATTAAATGAATATCTTCATGAGCTTGTCCGAACACTTCACATGGAACATAAGGTAACCTTTCTAGGCTACCGGGAAGATATGCTAGAAATTCTGCAAATTGCAGACATTTTCCTCTTTCCCTCCTATCAGGAGGGACTTCCCATGTCGCTCCTGGAAGCCATGGCAAGCGGACTTCCTGTCGTCTGCTCCGATATTCGCGGAAGCCGGGATCTGATGGGACCAGTCCTTAAAGAACTGCCTGATCAAAAACAATGCGCCGGAGGCATCATGATTAAACAAGCAGACAATACAGATGGCTACGTGCAGGCACTCCAACAACTGCTGGACACTGCCGCAGAATTAAAACATCTTGGACAGCAAAATGCTCTGCGAAGCAATGATTTTTCTATCCAGGCTGTTTCCGGCATTATGAAAACAATTTATCAACGACTACTATCCTAATATAAGAAAGAGGAACATCATGGCTATTACCCTGTTTTTACTTTTTGTATTCTTAAAACAATTTTACATCTTTCCATCCGGCAGCATCGGTCTTGCAGATATCAGCCTTATGCTCTGCTTCCTACTTCTACTGTACAGCCGGAACCGAGATAAAAGCCTCCTCCCTACATTAAAACAGGATGTTCTTCTCTACCTTTTTCTTGGATTCGTCATTGTTATCAACAGTATCTATGGAATTCTGAACCAGAACAGAGAATTTTTCAAATACTCTCTGTTCTGGCTTTATAATGTTTGTGCTATCTGGGCCTTTCGCGAACTGTACAATCTGTTCGGAGATAGATTTCTCCGCCAGTTAAACCACGTCATTAAGCTGAATATTATTACCCAGCTTCTCATCTACCTTTCCGGTCAGGGCCGGTTTCTTCATGAGTACTGGGGCGCCATTCGCTACATGGGAACCTTTAACGACCCTAATCAACTGGCATTCTTTCTGTTCCTCATGGTATTGCTCGCCTATCTCTATGCCTGCACAGTCAAAGATAAAACCTTTCCCATATTTTATCTTCTGATTATCCCAGTTCTTCTGGCAACAAAGTCCACCGGTATCCTGCTCGGTTTTCTAAGTTTTACCGGCCTTGCCATATTATATGTTTTGTATCGTATTGCTGCACGCTATCATATTTCTAAAAAATTATTGGGAACTGCCATGATACTGGCCGTAATTCTTTTCAGCATCTTTCTCATTAAAATATGGCCTGCTGACGATTTTGATGTTAAAAATCTTGATTATACCATGATCTCCAGAATTCAGGAAAAGCTGTGGAAAATCTCACACGGTGGCCTTATTTGGGACCGCGGCATGGAAAAGCTTGTTCTTTATCCGCAGTATCTGCTTTTCGGTGCAGGAGAAGGCGGTTTTGCACGCTTTACCCTGGCCAGTCAGGTTAATGAGATTCACTGCTGCCTGTTCAGTGTTTTATTCTGCTATGGAATCCTTCCTACCTGCATTCTATTGAGGTGGATTTGGAACAATATAAAGGGCTGCCCGAAAGCAGCCCTGTGTGCAGTTGCCGGTCTTATTATAGAAAGTTTCTTTCTGATTAATTACCGACAGCCGATGTTTTGGATGGTATTGATTTACATTAATTCCTTTTTACACATATCCAATGCTGATGCAATTACGGCATCCATATCATAATATTTATACTCACCAAGCCGACCACCAAACACAACTTTCTGCTCAGCTTCTGCAAGTTTCTTATATTCAGCATAAAGTTTTCCGTTCTTCTCATCATTGACCGGATAATATGGCTCATCTCCTGGTTTCCATTCTGAGCTATATTCCCGGCTAATGACTGTTTTAGGGATCTCATTTCCCTCATCATCTTTTCCAAACTCAAACCATTTATGCTCAATAATTCGAGTCCAAGGGGTTTCTGCATCCGTATAGTTTACGGCAGCATTTCCCTGGAAATTTGGCTTGTCCAAAAGTTCTGTTTCGAAACGGACCGAACGATACTCCAATGCACCTAACTTAAAATCAAAATACGCATCAATCGCACCTGTGTAAATCACCTTAGCTGCCATTTTGTCATAAACTTCTTTTTCCGCAAGATAATCTACTCCAAGTTTTACTTCAATACCTGCAAGCATATTCGCGACCATCTTAGTATATCCGCCCATAGGGATGCCCTGATATAATGCGTTAAAATAATTATTATCAAAAGTCAGACGAACCGGAAGGCGTTTTATAATAAATGCCGGAAGCTCAGAACATGGTCTGCCCCACTGCTTTTCTGTATAGCCTTTTACCAGTTTTTCATAAATATCAGTACCAATCAAACTAATAGCCTGCTCTTCCAGATTCTTCGGTTCTGTAATACCAGCAGCCTTTTTCTGTTCCTCAATCTTTGTAAAAGCCTCTTCCGGAGTCACAACTCCCCACATTTTATTGAACGTATACATATTGAATGGCAGCGAATATAACTCGCCATGATAATTTGCCACTGGAGAATTTGTAAAACGGTTAAATTCAGCAAACTGATTTACATACTCCCATACCTGACGATTATTGGTATGGAAAATATGTGCACCGTATTTATGTACATGAATTTTTTCTATATCTTCTGTGTAAACATTTCCTGCGATATTGGAACGTTTATCTATTACCAATACTGATTTTCCGTGTTTCTTTGCCTCATGCGCAAATACAGCCCCGTAAAGGCCTGCGCCTACTACTAAATAATCATACATTGCACATGCTCTCCTTAACCAAATAATTTTTCTTTGTAGAAGCCCTGATTAATCAATTTTCTGATTGCCTCTACGACAACCGGTTTGTCCTCTTTATAAGTAACTCCAAACCATTTATCTTTTGTTTCTAACAATGTTACCTGTGCCTTTTTCTCTGCGAGCAATTGATCAATAATTTTAGGAAGTAAGTATTCTTTTTTTGTTGCCTCGCTTCCTTCCAAACCATTCAAAAATTCTGTAAATCCTCCCTCCAACATATCTAAAAATCTTGGTGGTAATCCCCACATATTCATGGAGACGTATTGCTCTGGTTTTACTTCCACTATACAATTGCTCTCATCACAAGCCGATAATCCATTGTCCGTACACTGTATTTCATAAGTTTCTTTTACTCTCTGTAAGTGATTCTTAGCATCAACTTCGCAAATTCCTCTTGTTACTCCGCCATTATCACTTAATGTATTTTCCAGAATAAAACCTGCCATACATATATCATATATTTGACTTTCTGGATTCATCTTTTGGGTCATATACTGATACAAATTCTGAAATGCATCTTTTCCATAGTAGTCATCCGCATTAATAACAATAAATGGTTCTTTCACTACATTCTTAACACATAATACTGCCTGTCCTGTTCCCCAAGGTTTTGTTCTGTTCCAGATATTCTCTTTATTAGCAGGCAATTCATTCACTGACTGATACACATATTCTACCGGAACTAATTTTTCGATTCTTTTCCCAATAATATTTTTAAAATCCTGTTCAATATCACGACGAATAATAAATACAACCTTATTGCAACCTGCCTCCAATGCATCATGAATGGAATAATCCATAATAATTTCACCATTAGGTCCAACTGGTTCTAACTGCTTGATTCCTCCCCCAAATCGACTCCCTATTCCAGCGGCCATGACTACCAATGCAATATCCTTCATCCTTTGTTTCCTCCACCCTGATCGTCCTTTGTGTTTATCTAAAATCATTGACTAGTCGACAATATGTTATATTTAATCAATAATTGTCCAAATCAGTTAATTTTTCTTCTTTCCAAAGCTGTTGTTTATTCCTTTTGAGCCATTTTGCAACTGGTTTTTCAAAAAAGCTATTCACCATAATCGAAACAACTGTTACTAATATACAATACAGTATCCATACTTTATTGCTATGACAATTCAACCCCATTTTAGCAATCTGATTAACAGAATCCAACAGTAATTGAACTGGATAATGGCACATATATATTGTAAAAGAAATACTTCCCAGATACTGTAAAGGGCGTAACATTAAAATCTTTCTAAGGAAGTTAACACTTGTGATTAAATATATAAGTATAGGATAAATCAAAAAAACAAATCCAGTTAACATATACCACCAATCACCATGGCTCCATACTTCAGCTCGACCAACATAGAAAACACAGCAAATAAAAACAAGTAATGCAAACATCATAACTTTTATTTTCTCTGTGCAATTATACAGGCATAACAACAAAAAATACAATAAACTACCTGTAAAAAAGGCTATCATTCCTCGTCCTATATTTGCATTTATTAATGTAAACGTATTTCCATTCCAATTAGACTTTTCAAAAGTATACCCCAATAAAATTAATATCCAACAAGCTGCAAAATAATTATGTTTTGTTTTTATCTTCCTACACAATATGAAAAAAATCAAATACATTAAAATTTCTATACAAACAGTCCACGAAACTGCATTAAATCCCGCGTCAGTCTGTAGGCCATCCGTTTGCATTACTAAAAAATTGAGAATAAAATGATGTACATCATTATATCCATAAACAAATGGAGCAATTCCTAAAACACCTCGAACAAGCAACAAAGCAGTTACTACCATAAGTGACCCATAATATAACGGTGCCAATCTTGCAAAACGCGCATATATGAACTCGCTAAAGGAAACACTGCCATTTGCTATGCGTTTCATATAAAAAGCAGTAAATGTCAAACCTGAAATCATAAAAAATAATTCTACAAAAACACGACCATCTAAATATCCATAACTAAGTAACGTGAAGTCACGATTCATATTATCATGCCAATGTAGAAAGAACGCTATAACTATTGCTGCTAGTCCCCTTACCCCATCCAAAGGACGTAATCTTTCACTTATACTCAAAAAATTTACCTCCACACACTCTACTCTACAATAAAACTAGCGCTGTTATTTGGCGCTAGTTTTATTACTACTTTCACACTAGCTATTTGTTAATTTCAAAGTATATATCCAAAATTCAAGTTTCGACTATACTATTAAAATAATTACCTTTTTCTTTGCCAGTAATCATTATGATATAAGTTTTGTCAAATAATTGGTGAGATAAACGGATAATTTTGAAATTCCCTGCGTTCCACCAATCTCAATTAATAATAGATATACACACAAGATGCACTTCCATTTATTTCCTAATATCTTTTTGTAAGGATTAATTGCATATTCAATCGCATCAATTTCGATTTTATCTCCCGAATATATCATAAAAAACATGACTAACAGCATACATGCAAAAGCCATTACAGCCCATCTTCCAAAATCACAAGCTTTATAGCATGCAACTACTACGCCCATTGATGATAATGGAAATAAAAATACAGATAATTTCTGCCACACATCTTTGCCGTTTCTTACCACACTATAAAAGAACCTAATAGCAATAAAAATTAGTGGAAAAGAAACAATAATACCCATTAATAAATTCGTAAACCCATGGAATCTAAACGCATCATAATGATCCATTATCAATTTATCTTGAGATGACATTGTATAATATGAACTTACATAAAATGGTGAAATTAAACCTTCATCTTTAACATCTCTTTGAAGCAGTTCAAGAAGCGAATTTAAGTCATTAGAATGATTATTAGGTAAAAGTACCGTGTAGATAAATAATCCAGAAACTACAAACGCACTGAAAACTATAATAATCAGATCCTCTTTTTTCTTCTTTTTAGTAAAAGTGTAAACCAAATAACTAAATAACCATGGATAACATAATAAAATAAACATTTCATGTGTCAGCATTGCACATCCACATATAATAGGGATAAGGAATTTGTATTTAGAATCTTCACTCGACAACATAGTGCTAATCACAAAACATATTAACAATAATTCGTCATAATGTATAAACAAATTTGGGTATATATAATATGTGATGCATACAGGGCTGACTATATACAAAAGTGTCAATAAATTTAAATATTCCCCTTTTTCCCCGTTAGATTTATTCAAAATTTTATAAAACACCAATATTAACACAAGTAGTGATATTACTTGACAAAATAAGCCGGCATTCAACATCGAATACTTTCCAATAACGTTATTAAATAATTTTAATATCGTCCCTGGTAAAATTCGCGTTGCTAATCCTAGTTTTTGAAAAGAATACATCCATAATGTATAGCCAAACTGATTATTAAAATTCTGATATGGCTGATTTATAAGATAGGTAATTCCCCATCTAAGCAATAAAAGAATTACAATCGGTTCTCTTCTTACAGCAAATATGATTCCTAATATTATCAATACAATTACGCTTAAAGCTATAAATAGCATAACAAATTGCGCCAAACATTCTCTCAAACCTCTGAATGAAAAGAAAGAAATTGCCAAAGCTCCTTCTGTCTTCTGTCCTGAAACATAAAAATTTCCATACTGAAAAGCCTGAGGACTTTCACTTACTATCAATATTATATTGTCAAGTCCCTGAACTTCCTCTGTCCAAATCTCAATCAGCGCATTATTATTCGAAAGTCCCGAAGCATCTACTACAATATTGGTCCATGTTCCGAAATCATAATCTAAAACAGAGACTCTTCCCTGACGAGACTTCTCACCATTGTTTTCTGTAATTCTCCAGCAAATATAACCACTAACTTCATTTGCATTATTAACATCTATTGAAGTTGCTATATTAATATTGCGCGTCATATTTACTAATACTTCTTGCCCAACACTGCCTTCATCTAACAAATCAATTACATGTTCATTTGTTCCGTTTCTATTTGTGATAAAATGGTCCTCGTCAATAACTATACATAATTCAGTCGCTCCAGATACTAAAAAACAGACTAAAAATATGATAGACAACGGTTTTAATATTTTCTTTAATTTCTCATACATACTTCAAACCCTTTCATGGTACAATGCACATATTTTCAATCTCTATATTTTTATAATTTCTAACATTTAAGATACTATACGCGCATATTTGTTAAACCATTAATTAAACAAATAATAACCAACATTAATACAATACTATTTTTTGTATGTCACAAATTTATTCAATAAATACTGAACTGCTGCAACAAACACAACTGAACCAATTTTAACTAACATTTGTTTCTGATTTAAAACATCAACGCCAATCCACATGATTAACATCGACAGAACTAATCCAATATATCCAACACTAAAAAACTTAATAGCGCGTTTGCCAACTTCATCTTTTTTCTTAAAGTTCAAATATGTATTAAGAAAAAAAGAAATAGTAATTCCAATATTTACACTTATAAAGTTAGATAGCAAAAGCGGAATTGATGTCTTAGACAAAAGAAAAAAACTTAGAGTATCCATAGAAGCCGAAAACAATCCAAAAATCCCATACAAAAACATTTCTCGAATTAACTTTTTTACACTGTCCATATTTCTCACTCGCATCTTTCATTTATTATTTATATCACTGTACTTAAGTATTTATTGAGACAGGTACTCCTGATGTCAATAGCCTGTCCCTTATTCGTTCAAGCATATCACCATCAGCTTTTTTAAATTCTGCATATGGTAAGCCCAAACTTCTGTACTTTGCTTTTCCCAAATTGTGTACACTAAAAATCTCACACTTAGCAGGTTTGTATTCAGCTAAAAACTCAACACACAAATTCAAACAACTCTCATCATCTGTTATTCCAGGTACAATAGGAATTCTCGTTGTTATTTTTTTATTCCCCACCATTTCAAAGAAATAATCTACATTAGATTTATACACATGAATATCAGCATTAAGACAATATTTTGCCCGCCTTTTATCCAATATTTTTATATCAACATATGCAAAATCCAGGTACGGTGCAACAACTTCAACAGCACGTTTTGGCGCATAAAGAGAAGTTTCTATTCCACATGAAATACCATTGTCTTTCAATCTTTTGAATAGTTCGCCCAATGCTTCATACTGAAGCAAGGCTTCTCCCCCAGAAGCTGTTACGCCGCCCTCATCACTATAATAATCTTTATCTCTAAGGCAAATTTCTAAAACTTCTTGTATCTCATAATCTTTGCCGAAGACCATAGGTGTTCCATTTTCGCTAACATATGGTTGTATCTCATAATTTAGGTTTTCTGGATTTGCACACCAGGGGCATCGTATCTGACACCCCTTAAGAAAAAGCGTTGTTCTAATACCAGGTCCATCATATGTGCTAAATCTTTGAATGCTAGTTAAACGTAAGTTCACTTTGAATCGCCCTTTCTATTAAATAATCCTTGTATTCTTCTGGCAATTCATTAAAGTATGCGTTAAAGCCCCACACCCGAACAATTAAATTCGGAAACTCTTTTGGATTTTTCTTCGCTGCAATAAGTGTTTTACTATCAACAATATTGGCCTGCATTTGGCAAACACCCTTTTTAAATGCTGCTTTTAAAAGGATTGCAAAATTCTTAACATTTCTGCTCACAAAGTTAGGAGAAACCATAAAGTCAACTACATTACCATTGAATCTGTCCTCGGAGCAATCTAACTGTGCAGCAAAATTGAATAACTCTGTGTACGCAATACCTGTCCCTGATGAAATATGAACAGAAAACGGCGCTTTGTTTTTTCGTCCATCAAATGACGCTGGATAATCCACACTATCCATAATATAATGCGGTGAACTCAGTCCAAATTTAAGCTTTCCGCCAAATGGATTTCTATAAGTGCTTATTATCTCTGTCGTCATTTCCGTAATCTTATTCACGAAAGCAATTATTTCCATATCATCTCTGGCAAATACTTTTGGACTATCGTTAAGTTCTTTTAATAATTCTTCTGCACCTTGGAAATTTTTCTTTCTATATGAATCTAACTCTTTATAGGTATATCGTTTTTCCTCAAATACGAATTTTTTTATGTTCGCAAATGAGTTAACTGCATTAGCCATACCAACAGTCAATATTCCATAATTATTATATTTTGCACCGCCTTCGCTAACATCAAGTTCAACTGATCTTGCATTTTTCGAAAACATAGAATATAAAGGATCTTTTTCCCATTTTATAGTAGATAAGTACTTTGTTATCTTTTCAATAGACTTTTCCAGCCCTTTCCTGTACATAGACAGCAAAATGTCCATTGATTGAATCGTATTTAAGTCCTCATTATCAGAAATATAATTAAATGGATCAAGATAATTCAATGAAAGAATATTATTTTGTTCGTAGGATTCCCCTGCTACCGGCTCCCAACAAGCGGACGTTATATAGTTACAAGCATCTGCTTTCTCATATCCAAACTGAATCATGCTTGGTATAATCTGATCATCATTCGATATAAGTGGACTTCCTACATTGGATGCCATAGTTGCCACAACATCATCCCATAATTCAGACGGCATTTTCTCACTAGTTCTAAGTAAAACTTTAGGATCTGGAAGTCCAAGTTTCTGTATAACACGCATGATCAATTTGGTATATCTACCATAAAAATATGTATCATCCTCTAATGTACCACCCAAAATAACAATCTGTCCTGTATCGCCCATAAGCGCGTTACTTTTCATCACATAATATTTATGAATCAAAGAGAAAAACTCTGTAAACAATTGCTCCGCTTCCGCTTCTTCACACTGATAAGAATCCAAATAGTAATCTAATCTGCCTAATCCTACCAAAATATGTCCCAGCTGCCACTGTATCTGATTCACTATCAAAATTCTTTGCAGTGCCTCCTCCAGAGATTCTGCTTTTTTATTTTTCATTCGATCAATGTATTTAACAATGTTTTCTTTATTCTCTATATTGCTTTCACGCACATAGATTTTTAGTCTTTCAAGATATTTAAAAATAGCATCTAATACAGCATTATTATCATTTGCAAAATCAGATGATGACTCCATATAATAGTCTTGTAATGGATACTTCAAGACTTTATTATACTCAATGGTACAGTTTCCTATAATCTTATTGTGAATCTTTGCGCTTTTAAAAATATCCCATGTGTAAATAAAGTTTGTGCATCCTTCATTATCAAATTCTGCCTGCGCCAAAAGCTTTTCAATTGATTTTCTTTTTGTTCCACCATACACCTTCATATCTGATAAATGATCCAATATGAATTTTACTGTATCACCCTTTTTCTCATTAACACGATTATACTTGTAAAATAAAATAACTGCTGAAAAAAGTCTTCCCTGAAACAAATGCCCATACTTTTTATATATTTTTATCAACAAATTCATTATTGTGTTCATTTTGGTATCCTCACATTTCCCGTTTCAATTTTCTAAAATCTCCAACTGCTTTCCAACCAATTTTTATAATTCTGGGAATATTTATTGAGTTTACCCCACCCTGACGTGGTTTGAATGAAATCTCTCTGAACGTTATACGTTCTTGATAATATGCAAAATATGTCGTAAACATAATATTAGGAATATTAAAATCTTCAGGCAAACGATCTATGTATTTATCAACCAAACTAGCTTTCATCAATCTATATGGAGCATTAGCATCAGGAACCTTTACTCCAAAAATACACCTCAAAAGGAAACATACTACATGTTCTACAAATGCTCTTGACTTTCCGTCTCCACGCACGCTCCTGTGGCCTAAAACCGCATCATACTTATCTCTGAGCTGCCAAAATGCCGCAAATTCCTCCGGATTTGTCTGACCATCAGAATCCGTCTGGAAAATATAATCCGCCCCATTCTTAATCGCATATTTATATAATGCAATCACCTTTGGACCATGATATCTATCGGTCTTCTCAAGAATTTCCAACTGTGGCATGCTCTCTTTTAATTTCATCAAAATTTCATGTGTTGCATCTTTGCTTCCATTATCAGCTATTACAAGTCTTGATTGCTCCCCCGCCATTTCTAATACTGGGTACCACTGTCTGACAACTGCCTCAATATTTTCTTCCTCATTATATGCAGGCATAACAACATAAATAGAATCCATTTTCATTTGCTCCTCCTAAAACTTTTAATCATTTGCAAAATTCTTTCCTACAACTTTTCCAAAACATTTCTTTACTCAAACAATACCTTATCGAATATACCGTAATCGTATTATTCTAATACCAGCCTCCCCTAGGAAATGATTGTTCCTAGTATCTATAATACTATATAAACAAGCTTTTTTATAAATACAAAATTACATGAAAAAACATTAATTTTTTCTAATTCTAATTTCAAAAAATTGCTTCAACAACATACGCATTTATTCCCTATGTTTATGTAGCACTTTATAGAATTCGTCATGTTCTTGATTAATTCGCTCATATAACTCATCATGTAATCCATTAACGGCACCATATAATTCTTCATGTTCCTGATTAATCCGAACATAAACTTCGTCATGTAATCGGTCAATTACTTCATATAATTCATCATGCAAGTCATTTATTGCATTTTGCAGATATTCCATACGTTCGGATAATCGACTTACTTCTGCCAATTTAGATTGAATATTCCAAGACTTCATATATGTCATTTCATAAAACTCTTGATATTCTTTACTTTTAGGAACATTCAATTCCAATATCAGCTTTTTTACTCGTTCAAAATATGCATCATTCATGCTTACTGCTTCAGCATAAGCATTCACATATATTTGAGCAACTTTACTTGCATTTTCCAATAATTCAACAGGGACTGCGTCTTCATTTTTAGATTCAATGAACTCTGGTTTGTATTTAAAATAATTAAATTTTGTACTCCATTTATTTATAACAATCGTCTTTCGCTGTAACAAAATTGACCAATAGGCACAATGATACGAATTTGTTATAACTACTTCTGATTCACAAATAAATTTTAAAATGTTATACAGGCTCTCACTATTCTTAATTCTATCTTCAATGTAGCCTATCCCTTTTATAGGCAAATCCTTGTGCTCAATTACACCATATTTTCTAATAGTATTCTGCTGTGACTTCAAAAAATCTTTTGGGATTGCAGCCGCACTCGGATCCGGCAACCATTCAATACCAGATGGGTGTTGATAATCTCTAATACTAAGCATTGAGAATTTATCCATACTAATAGTTGGAAAATCTGTTTCCTGAAACCACTGCTTATCATGAGTGTTAAAACCAGCACTCCATGCAATCACATGATTGCATCTTTCCAATATTTTGTTGATTGCTTCATTAAAAGAGCGTGTTACATTAAAAAGACCACTTCCCCCTAGTATAACTACATCTTCTGGTTCAATTTCTTTATAATCGATAAAATCAATGTCATGTCTAATCAGGTTAAATTGTTCAAAATAATCCAAATAGTAATTAAGTGGGCAACATCCCCAATCCCCTGCATTATCCCAATCAATCCGATTAATAAAATGAATTTTTTTCATACTCACACCTCACAAGCCAATTACGATAATTGCGCATCCAAAAATCCTTCAATTTTATCCATTACAATTTCCGCAGTAACCTTATACATACACTCCGGTTCTGCCAATCCCTTAAAACAGTCAAACGCCCAATCCGGATACGTTCCCATACAGTTATTGCATCCCTCATAAACAATATTGATGTTCTGCGGATACTCATAGAAATGCTTCGGCGTTGGTCCAAATATAACAGCACATTTTGTGTCAAACTGTGTAGCCAAATGTACCAGGCCACCTTCACAGTCTACATGCAGCATGGAGTTTTTCAAAATCCATTTCGTCACTTCCAGACTTTCTCCAAAAATAATCTGATCTACTCCTTCTATTTTAGTGTTGCCAGATGCACCGACCTGAATAATCGCAATATCCGGATACTTTTCACGAAACAGTGTTACAAAATGATTATAATGCTCTAATGGCCACACCTTAGTCTGCATTTTGCTGCGCCCCATACTGTCAGCTCCACGGTTTAAGGTAATGTAGCGCTTATTCTCCAGTCCCAGCTCCACAAAACGCTGATAAAACTCTTCCCGCAATGGGATCCACGTTTTCTGGTTCTCAATCTTGAAGACGCCTTCATGTCTCAGTTCTGTCCATCGGTTAATCCCCTTGTACTCGCAGCGTTTAAAATGCATCGCCTCCCGGAACCACTGTTGCTGAATTTCCGGATAATATGTTTTATAACTCCGCTCCAGCTTATTGAGTTTATCCATGAAAGCCGGACTGATTCTTGCAATTTTATTCGCATTCATCCGCTCAATATGCACAAAGTGTTCCACGGTTAATGCCAGATCATATTTCCACATCTGAGAATAAAATGTATTAATTGGCAGCACGCTGGTATTTTTACGTCCATCATATACGGCATGTCCAAATGTTACGTTCTCACAAAACACCAAAATATGACACGGTACTAATTCCAAAAGTTCATCCAGAAGCTTAGAACTAATGATATAGTCTCCAAATCCACCGGTCGGTCGAAATGCAATGGATATGCTGTGCTCATCGCACTCCTCTTTATTAACCAGATCATCCTCTGTGGATTCAATCATGGCTTTCACCAGATGAGCATGCTTGAATATAAAAAGTTCATCTCGCATACGATCCTTGATTTTCCGTAGTTTTTCCAGTTTATTTCCCATAACATTTCTCCCACAGTTCTTTTATCTTTTCATTTATTACTTCGGGTGTGTTCATAGCAATGCATCTCGGAACACCGTCAATTCCACATTCCGGATCAAATCGGTTGATATTTTCAATGCCACATCCAAGGCACGGTAAATTCGTAACAACATCCACCGGAAGCAGCGTTTCTCCTTCTGTCTCAACCTGATAAGGGAAAAATCTACCCCGGTTCCATCCAGCGGCAAGAACAACGCAAGGCGTTCTGGTTGCAGCTGCAATATGGGCACCGCCAGTATCATTCGATATAACAATGCTTGCATTCCGCACCAGCTGAATGCACTGCACCAAATTAGTTTCTCCCATACGGTTTTTACAAAGCGAAGAATTTACCTCTTTTTCAATGGCAGCACCTGTATCCCTGTATCGATTACCACCCAGAATCAGACATTGTACTCCATATTCTGAAATCAAATTCTGGACCACTTTTACATAGTTCTTATAATTCCACATCTGAATTGGTGCATCGGCATCAGGGAAAATAACAGCATATTTCTGTGTTGGAGTATCCACATCACACGGTACATCAGGAAGTACTGACAAATCTGCTTTAAAATCTTTCAAGCCTAATCCACGCATGAATTCCGCATTTTTTATTAGTTCCATTGCTTTTAGATTACAGGGAATCACTTTTTCATAAATTTTATCAGAACGCTTCATCTTTGTGGCGGACAATTCCGCATGATCACTCTGCTGCGCAATGCGATGCCGGACATTCACTGCCAGAACAAATAAATCTGACAGTAATGATCTGGATGGATTTGCATTAATGATCGTATCACCACAGAATCCTGCTGCCTCTCTCAAAGCTTTAATCCGGTGAAATCCCTCGGTATCCAGACTGATGACTTTATCAAAATATCCTGTAGCTTCTGCCAGTTCCTGAACATTTTTATAGGAATATGTTAAAAATATGATTTTCTTATCGGGGTAAAGGTTACGAAATGCACGAGCGCTGTCAAGCCAGATGCAGAAATCTCCAATATGTGCAAAACGTAAAACAAAAATATGATTGCTATTGCCCTTATATGATTTTCGGGCCTTTATTCTCAAAATATGGAATAGACTTTCATTCAAACAAACCGATATAAACCGCTTGATTTTATCTTTCATTTTTTCTCACCCACTCCAGACACTGATTCACAGCTTCCATACATTTCTCCACAGTGATGCTTGCAATGCAGTAATAAGTCCCCCGTTCTCCGAACGGATACTTGCACGGAACATCTTTCATTGCATTGCAGCCTTTGCACTCCAGATTAGCATCAACAACCCATAAGGGCAGCTTCTCATCTTTCTCACACGTATATGGGAAAAATCTTCCCAATTCATTATCTCCCATGAGAACTACCGAAGGAAGTCTGCATGCTACAGCCATATGCATAGCACCTGTATCGTTTCCAATTGCCATGCGGGAGCCATTTAATAAATGGATAGTCTGTGCCAGGCTGCAGCATCCTGCATAATTCTTGACTGTCTCAGCATGCTTCATATTGGAAATCACTTCTTCAATCAATACAGAATCAGCCTGACCTCCACTTAAGATACAATCCCAGCCGCTTTTCTCTATAATTGCGTCGAGAACTCTCGCATATTTTTCCGGTTCCCAGATTTTTGTCGGACCAGATGCTGCTGGAAATCCCACAAAATAATGTCCTTTATTCGAATTATCTTCACGAAGGTCCGGGAAACCCACCTGAAAACTTTCATCACCCAAGCCACGAATCAGTTCTCCACACCGAATCAATTCATGCTTGATTCCGGATGATGCCGGGATAATCTGATCATAACCACGATTTGTCCACTTGAGCTGTGTCCTGGAAAGAAATTTTGCGTTGGTGTCCAGAGTAATACGTTTTCCTGCTTTGCAGGCAAACACTAAAATATCCGTAAAGGCAACTCTGGAATATGCCGGCTGTATAAGCAGGTCAAATTCCATTTTCTGCATTTTTCGGAACTCAAAAAATCGTGTGTAATTATGAATATCAATATTAAAGACCTCATCAAACCACTGCGGCATCTCCTGCACCAGTTCTAAGGTAGGTTTAATGGAATCCAGCATCACAACAATCTTTTTATCCGGATACAATTCCCTGAATTTCTGCGCACAACTCAGCCATATAATAAAATCTCCCAGCCCGTCTGTCCGGGCCAGAAGAATCCTTCCTGTTTCATGTTTTGGACGCCGCTGTTTTGCTGTGGCACTATAATACCACAGCAAAAACATTTCCAGCTGATGTGCAACAAGTGGTTTCAAACGTCTTAATACTTTAGGTAGCCGCATACTGTCTCGCTCCATCGTAATCTTTTCTTTTATAAAAGTCGCAGACTGTCTGGGTATCTCCCATAGCAACCATATGTCCATGATCCAGCCATAATACACGGTTACAAAGCTCTTCTATCTGTCGAATGCTATGCGACACAATAAGAACAGTCGTTCCTCCATCCATCAGTTCCTTAATTCGCCGTTCACATTTTTCCTGGAAACTCATATCACCAACTGATAAGATTTCATCTACAATTAAGATATCTGGCTTTACAAGAGTCGCTATCGCAAAGCCCAGTCGCGCAACCATACCAGACGAATAGTTTTTGATTGGAACATCCATAAAGTCTCTTAATTCAGAGAATTCAATGATTTCTTCCTGTTTCGACTCAATAAACTTTTTTGAATAACCGAGCGTCAGTCCATTCAAAAGGATATTTTCTTTCGCTGTAAGTTCGATATCAAAGCCGGCGCCCAGCTCAATCAGTGGAGAAATGCTTCCATCTACTTCTACACTGCCCTTTGTAGGAGTTATGATTCCTGATATAATTTTAAGTGTAGTACTCTTTCCGCACCCATTGTCACCAATCAGGCCAAAAATTTCTCCTTTTTTTACGCTAAAGCTCACATCCTCCAAAGCAATGAACGCGTCTATCTGGAGCTTCCGCTTCATTTTTTTTATAAAAAATTCTTTTACATTATCTGTTTTTTCGCGCTCCAGATTAAAGCGCATTGTCACATTGCTGACCTTTATCGCATCCTGATTCACGTATGTTCCTCCCGCATATTATAAATATAAGATCAGATCTCCCTGTTTCTTTTTGAACACCTGAATTCCCACATTCAATGCCAGCAGCGCAAAGAAAATGCAGGCCGCATGACGCCTCCAGGTTGGGAATGTTCCATATAAAACCACCTCACGGAAGCACTGCAGCATCTGGTATAACGGATTTAACTTCATAATGTTCATGGCAAAGTCCGGGAGCTGGGTTGCCGGATAAAAGATAGGGGTAAAATACATCCAGGCTGTAATGAAAATTCCCCATAAGTAGTACACATCTCTGAAATAAGTTGCCATAATAGACAAAATCAGTCCAACACCCATGGAGAACACTAAGATATACAGGAGTGGAAGCGGCACCAGCAAAATAGCCGGTGTAACCTTTACCCTCGTAAAAATCATAATGATCACAATTGCCATCAAAGAAAATAAAAAGGTTACAAAACTGGATAATATTCTGGAAACCGGAAATACCTGTTTTGGCAAATAAACCTTTTTAATCAGGGAAGCACTGTTCGTAATAGAATTCATTGACATATTGGTTGCTTCCTGGAAAAAGTTAAACAGTGTCTGACCTGTAATCAGATACACCGGATAATTTTCAATATCAAAACGGAACATATACGAGAAAACAATGGAAACCACCATCATCATCATGAGTGGATTTAATAAACTCCACAAATATCCTAATACCGATTTTCGGTATTTGACCCTCAGGTCCCTTTTTACTAATTCTAATAACAGTTCTTTATAAGCCAGCAGCTCATCTAAAAAAGTCTTCATATTTTCCTCATTAATCAGCTATTTTTATGACGCATAGCATTCAATTTCTTTAAAACACGCAGTAAATATACCCAGATAAAATTCGGAAGCGGCATCATAAACAATTCAAACAGTGTCGTATTGCGATTATACATTCGGCCTTTCAGTACTCCGGGCAAAGCGGTCCATTTTCCTTCCGCATACTCCTTCCGACTGACCGCCCATTCATGCAAATTCCGAATGTATGTACAATAAGGTTCCTCCAGTTTTTTATCTAAAAGCCGCTGGTAACGATCTATCAGAATGCAAATCCGATTCTCATAATAATCCCGCTTGCTGCATACATTCTTTAAAAATCCGGTCTGATTGCTTCCATGAATTCGATACTGCATTAAAGATTCATTCAGGAAATAAATATTGCCCTGCATGGATGCAAACAGTTCTAGATACTGGTCATGGTACATACCCTCCAAAAACGGCAAAGACTGCTTGGCAATGTCTGCCCGTATCATCAAAGTGCAACCCCAAAAATAATTCTTAACCAGCAATGTCTTCCACGCTTCTCCTGATCGGATACACTCTGAAAAGCTGTCTGGAATGCTCATATGCCCCTTATACTGGAGCACATCATCTCCATCGATCACATCCGCATTTGAGCACAACATAACACAATTCTGTTCAGTCAATGTTTTCCAGGATTTTTCCAGTTTGTCTGCATTCCAAATATCGTCCTGATCACAATAGGCAAAATAATCTCCAGATGCTTCTCTGGTCAGACATTCAAAGGTTTTCGTACTGCCCAGGTTTTTTTCATTTCGTAATATTCTGTATGGCACCCTTCTCATATTTTCAGATACAAGCTGCTGAATTCTATGAAAATCCACATTCGGAGAGCAATCATCCCTTATAACCAGTTCTATATTGGAATACGTCTGTCTGTCAATTGACTGAAGCTGTTCTATGAGCCACCGTTCCGGTGGATCATAGACAGCCATTAATACTGTAATTTTATCCATTTTAGTAGGTCTTGTAATCCTGTGCAAGATAATTGGTCACATAATCTTTGCAGCCTTCTTCCAGAGTATAGAACGCTTCGTGATATCCTGCAGCACGGAGTTTCTCCATGTTAGCCTGTGTGTAATACTGATATTTCTTTCTTAAAGTTTCCGGCATCTCCACAAATTTAATGTTCGGCTCGAGTCCCAGTGCATCAAAGGTTGCTTTTGCCAAATCGTAGAAGCTTCTTGCTGTGCCGGTACCAAGGTTAAATAAACCGTTTACATCCGGATGCTCAATCATGAACTTCACAACTTTACAAATATCTTTTACATAAACAAAGTCACGCAGCTGCTGTCCGTCGGCATAATCTGGTCTGTAGGACTTAAACAGTCCCATCTCACCAGTTTCTTTAATCTTATTAAAGGTATGGAAGATTACGCTTGCCATGCTTCCCTTATAGTACTCATTCGGTCCATATACATTGAAAAACTTGAAGCCACAGTACTGTGCCGGACGCAGTGTCTGCTGTCTCTCCCACAGATCAAAAAGCTGCTTGGAATAGCCATAACCATTCAACGGTTCCAGTACCCCAATATCTGTCTTATCGTCAAAGCCATGATTGCCTGCTCCATACGTTGCCGCACTGCTTGCATTGATCATGGAAATCTGGTTCTTTACACAGAAATTCCAAACAGCCTTGGTGAATCCCAGGTTATTTTCATACAGGAAATCAAAATCTCGTTCAGTAGTTGCTGAGCAGGCACCCATGTGAATTACATGAGAGACTTTTCCATCAAAGCTGTCAAGCTGCTGTAAAAACTGGTCTCTTGGAATATACTTGATATATTTTTTGTTGACCATATTTTTCCATTTATCTGTAGTGGAAATGTGATCTACAATAATAATATCTTCAATTCCCATGTCGTTTAAAGTACGTACAATACAGCTTCCAATAAATCCTGCTCCACCTGTAACAATAATGCTCATAATAACTCCTTTCCGCAAAACCTTTTATTAGTGATAGGTATTTCTGATTTTTTCAATGATATTTGTTGTAGACAAACCGTCTTCCAAGTCAATCAGGCTGACCTTACCGCCATGTGCCTCCACAACATCCTGACCTACAACAACTTTTCCTGCCCAGTCTTTTCCTTTTACAAGAACATCCGGAATGATTGCTTCCACAAGCTTTTCCGGTGTATCATCATCAAAAATTACAATATAGTCAATCAGAGAGATTGCGCTCAGTAATTTAGCACGGTTCACCTGATCTACGATTGGACGTTTTTCGCCTTTAATTCTGCGAATCGACGCGTCACTATTAAGTCCTACAATCAGGATGTCTCCCAATGCTTTAGCCTGGGCAAAGGAAGAAATATGGCCCGCATGAACCAGATCAAAGCAGCCATTTGTAAATACAATCTTTTTATGATCTGCTTTTAGTTTTTTCACAATCTCTACAAGCTCATTCAGCTGCAGCAGCTTTGTTGCTCTGCCGCCATAGCCGCGGCTCTTGATTTCCTCTAAGGTTGCCGTTGCCGCCCCAAACTTTGAGATAACGATAGATGCTGCATCGTTTGCCATCTCGCAGGCATCCGGCAGCGAAAGTCCAGCTGCCAGTGCCAGGGAGAATGTAGAAATAACGGTATCTCCCGCACCAGTGACATCGATTACCTCCTGCGCTACCGCCGGGAAATCGGCCTTATGACCACTTTCTTTTTCGACCAGAGACATACCCTGTTCAGAACGGGTTACCAGAAGATAATCCAGATTAATCTCTTCACACAGTTTCTGCGCTTTTTCAGCAATCTCTTTCTCTGAAAGCTCGCCATTTTCATGAATCACCTGACGGAACTCTGCCATGTTCGGAGTACAGGTTGTCGCGCCGGTATATTTTTTATAATCACTGCCCTTTGGGTCAATGATAACCGGAATGTTTTTATTTCTTGCCTTACGAATAACAGTCTGGGCACTGTCGAAGGTAACATTTCCTTTTCCATAATCGGAAATAATTACAATATTAATATCTTCGAAAATCGCTTCCAGATTTTTTTCTACATACTCAACATATTCTTCGCAGACATCACGAACTGTTTCTTCATCATAACGTAAAAACTGCTGGCCCTTTGACACGACTCTGGTTTTTACAATCGTCTGTTCCTCTTCCTTCTGCCAGATGAAGCGGGTATCTACTCCTTTTTCATTCATTCTGCGAATCAGATAATCGCCGGATTCATCTTTGCCGATACAACTGATAATTCTGGCGGTTGCCCCAAGCGAGCAGATATTGTTTATTACATTTCCAGCGCCACCAAGATGCACCTCTTTTTTCTTAACGTTGATAACCGGAACCGGTGCCTCTGGCGAAATACGCTTTACGCTTCCCATAATGTACTTGTCCAACATAAAATCACCCAGTACAAGTACTTTTAAACGATTGAAATTATCTAATTTACCGTAATCCATTAATATTTCCACCTTTACTTTTCTTCAAAAAAATCTGCCTCAAGCATTGCGCACAAGCAATGATAGATTGGAAGATGCAGTTCCTGGATCATGAATGTTTCCTTTTCCGGAACCTGAATGGTAATATCGCAAAGTTCTTTCATTTTCCCACCGCCTTCTCCCGTAAGGCCAATGGTAGTAATTCCCTTTGCTTTTGCAACCTGCAACGCGTAAAGGATATTCTTGGAATTTCCAGATGTGCTGATTCCGAGGAAGCAGTCACCTTCTCTTCCATATCCGTAAAGCATCTGTGCAAAGGTAAGCGCAGGGTCTACATCATTGATGAATGCAGTAGACAATGCCGGCATAGAGGTTAATGGAATGGAACATAAGGTTCCCTCCAGTTTCTTAGAAAGCGCTACACCCTCATCTCCATATAAACGTACCAGCTCATCCGCATACTTTTTCTGAATTTTTCTCTCAAACATGAAAGACTTCATCAGTTCTCCTACAATATGCTCCGAGTCAGATGCGCTTCCACCATTACCCGCAACCAGAAGCTTTCCTTCTTTTTCGTAAGCATTTTTAAGTGCATGATACGCATCCAGGATACTGTCTTTGCAGCTTTCCAATTGTGGATACCGCTTTAATAATAATTCAAATAACTGTTTTGAGTCCATTTCCTTACGCTTCATTTTTTACTCCTTCTGTACTTTCTTTTAGCAGCATAATTTTAGGTGTCATAAATATTAACTTTAAATCCAAAAAGATAGAATAATTCCTGATATATGTCAAATCAAGTTTCAACTTATCATAGGAAGTCGTATTATATTTACCATAAACCTGCGCATAACCTGTCAAGCCCGCCTTTACCTTTAATCTGTACGAAAACTCCGGAATCTCTTTTTCTATTTCCGCTGCCAGTTCCGGACGTTCCGGTCTTGGTCCGACAATCGACATTTCGCCCTTCAGAATATTAAAGATCTGTGGCAGCTCATCCAAACGGGTAGCACGAAGCAACCTTCCCACTAGTAAAATGCGTGGATCGTGCTCTGAAGCCAGTACTGCGCCACTATATTTTTCTGCATTCTGAATCATGGTGCGGAATTTATAAATTTCAAAAGTTTTTCCATCCTTCGTCAGACGTGTTTGCTTGTAAAACACCGGTCCCCGATCTGTCAGTTTAATGCTGATTGCAATCAGTAAAAAGAATGGCGCTGATATAACAAGGCCAAGCAGTGAAAACACAACATCCATCAGGCGCTTACAGAACATCTGCTCGATTGCCAGCCCTGTATTTCTGGATAACAGCAATGGAGAATCAAACAGATTTAAGTCCACAGAGCTGCGCAATAATATATCCGATATTTTCGGGACACTATATGTTCGGATTTGCTTTGCATAGCAATACTTTATGATCAAATTCCGCTCATGGGACGGCATATCGCCAACAATAATGCCATCATACTGATCAATCTGCGGAATTAGTTTTTCCATTCCTTCTTTATAATTAATAATCTGACTGATAATGTATTTATCTTCACGGGCATTCATCTTCTCCAAAAGATGATAATCCGAATAATCTCCTGATATTAAAAGCATTCTTCTTGGCGGAAAGATCAATCCGTATATCCACTGAAAAATCAACGTCCATACAAGAATCGCTACAACTGACAACGCAATATTAACGCCTAACGGTACTGGGGTCGTAAATCGCTTATCCTGAACCGTAATTTGAAAATACGTTACAATATTTGTAAATAATACTGCGAGAATCTGAGAATATATCAAATTTCCCTTTTTTAAGAAACCCACTTTGAATCCACCATATGTATTCATGAAAAATATTAGAAGAATAGCATAAATAAAAATCATCATCCAGTTACCACGCCTAAAAAAAGGTGCCCAGATAATTTTATTGTACCACCCAATCCAAATCATCCCGTATATTCCTGCCAATATTGCAATCAAAACAACCGAAAAAATCACCTTGATTAAGCGTTTGTATTTTTCAAATTTTTTCATAACTATGTTCTCATTCTTTCATTACACGTTTCTACTTTATGTCAAAGCAAAATATACCGCTTATCAGTATAGCATTATACATGCATTTTCGCAACTTTCATTCCTTGAAAAGAACTGGTTTTACTTTATTATTCTTCCAATAGATATAATTTCTGTAATTTCTCAGCATTTCACCATGCTAATAATTTGCCTTATAGGAAGTATAATCGTCTCGTAATGCAATTTAGGAATTTCGTAGCAAATTCAAAAAAGTAAAAAGGAGAGTGCATTCATTATGAGAAAGCAGACTAAAGTAGTTGCAGTTGCATCTGCAGCAGCTCTGTTAGCTATCGGTGGTGCTATGACTTCTTTCGCAGCTCAGGGTTGGGTTGAGGAAGATGGTACTTGGTACTACTACGACAAAGATGGTAGCAGAGTAGAAGATGAGTGGAAGAAATCTGGAGACAACTGGTTCTGGCTGGATTCCGAAGAGGGTGGCGCAATGGCTACCGATAAACTGATTGAGGATGACGATAAGACCTACTACGCAGACGCTAACGGTGTTATGGTTACCAACACCTGGGTTAAAGTAGTTAACGAGGATCAGGATGATGAGGATGATCCGGCTGAGTATCATTACTACTACATGCAGTCCAATGGTAAAGCTTACAAAGACAAGAGCACCAATGGAAGCCTGACCAAGAAAGTTATCGATGGTAAGAGATATGCTTTCGATGAAGATGGTAAGATGCTGTATGGTTGGGTTGCTGAAGATGGCGACATGTGCAACGGTGAGGACGAGTGGGAGAACGCAACCTACTACTTCGGTAGCTGGGAAGATGGTTCCATGAAGACTGGCTGGCAGAAAATTACTGTTTATGATGACAGCACTGATAAGGAAGACGACTTTGATTACTGGTTCAACTTCAAATCCAACGGTAAGAAACGTGCTCATAGCAGTGACGATTTAAATGATACCTGGAAGAGCAACGGTAAATACTATCACTTCGATAATCGTGGTGTAATGGTATACGAGTGGTATCAGATTGCTACCCAGAATGGTGATCAGGCATCTGCTTCTAACTGGGCATACTTCAACAGTCCAGAGGATGGTGCTCGTGCCGTTAAGGGTTGGTTCAAGGTAGTAGCTCCAACCGAAGATAACAAATTCTCTCAGCTGGATGATTCTACCGATACTTTCGCAACCAAGAACAGCAGAAACGAAGACGAGAAGTGGTACTACTCCGATGGCAAAGACGAAGGTCTGGTTACCGGTGAGATCAAGAAGATCAAAGGTAAATACTATGCATTTGCTCCGGATAACGGCGTAGATGGTGGTCGTATGCTGTCTGGTCTGTGCGCACTGCGTATGGATGGTTCTACTATCGTAGAAGTATTAAAAGATGAGATGGATGCTGATGACCTGGATGACTTCATGGATGGAACCGGTGATTTCGCTGGCATGACCTATGCAAGTGAGGCACAGGGAAGCAACAACGTATACTTATACTACTTTGGTGATGCTGATGATGCTGATTCCGATGGAGCTATGAAGGTTGGCAATGTAACCGTTAACCTTGATGGCGATAACTATCAGTTCTTCTTCAAGAAGAATGGCGGCGCTGAGAGCAGAGGCCGTGGTATCAACGGTATCTATGATAAGAAGTATGTTTACAGATACGGTCAGAAGCTGAAAGCTGATTCCGATGAGAAATACATCGTTGTTTACGCAACTGATGATTACGGTACTGATACTGCAGTTGTTAAGGAAATCAAGTCCAAAGACTTACGTGCTAACCAGAAGGATGCTGGTGTCAACAAAGATAAAGATCATGTAAGCTATGTTGGTAATGCTGGCGCTATCTGGGATAGCAACTACTATCTGGTAAATACCTCTGGTAATATCCAGAAGAGCAAGACCGCTGCTAAGGATGGCGATGATTGGTACTTCTATCTGAACGATAAGAACATCGTTGCTTACACCAACAACAAGACTGTTAAAGATACTGTTGTTGAGAACTGGAAGACCTGGAGCGGTAAGACCTATCATCCGGATAACAATACCGTTACTACCAACAACTAATTCATTCTATTTTTAAAGAATTAAAGTGAAAAGGGCATGTAGAAAATGAGAAATCATTTTTTGCATGCCTTTTTCATAAATAAAGCAAAAACCTGTCGTATCCTTTGATCTATTCCAAAGAATACGACAGGTTATATTAAATTAGGCTAATGATTAACTTCCTCAAAATTAGTCAACTAAGCCAGCGATATTTGCAGAAGTTACAGTATCCCAGTATTTCTTAAGATCCTTGGTAGAATCGTAAGTAGCAGAGCCTACTTTACCATCGCCAAGATCCTTAGAATCGGTGTACATAATGATGTTGCCATTCTTCATGTACCAGTACCAGTCATCACCATCTTTAACGCCGGTCTTGTTACCAGTCTGAATCTTACCACTTGTATTTACAAGGTAGTAGCCATTATCCTTAGTACCAAATCCGTAGTAAACATTGGTCAGACCCTTATCATCTGCATTGGTAGTACCATTGCTTAAACCAAGCTTGCTTCTTACTTCGGAACCATCATAATCAACAACGTGTGCACGAGTTGCGGAGTTGATATCCTGATCAGCATATACAAGGATGTACTTATCTTCACTATCAGCTTTGATCTTCTTACCGAAGTTATAGATGTAATCACCATCATCAACGCCAGTTACGCCACGACCTCTGCTCTCAGCACCGCCGTTGTTGCGGAACTTGAACTGGAAACTCTCGCCATCCAGGTTAACGGTTACGTTACCGGTCTTCATAGCGCCATCAGTATCTTCGTCATCTGCATCACCGAAGTAGTACAGATATACATCGTTTGCTACGCTGCCTGCTTTTGCGTTGTCCAGGAAATCGTCCAGATCGTCAGCATCCATATCATCATCGATAACTTTGACAATCTTCTCGCCATCCATTTCAAGTGCGCAAAGGCCCTTCAGCATTGCGCCACCCTTAACGCCATCATCCGGACGGAAACCGTAATATTTGCCTTTGATCTTCTTAATCTGACCAACTACCAGGCCCTCATCACGACCATCGTTGTAGTACCAACGAGCATCCTCGTTCTTAGCATCATCGCTTGCGAAAGTATCGGCATCCAGTTCTTTGAAGGAAGTATCCTCGTTAGGAGCTACTACCTTGAACCATCCCTTAACTACCTTAGCACCATCCTCTGGGCTATTGAAGTAAGACCAGTTAGATGCGGAATGCAGGTTGCTGGTGGTCTTCTCAGTCGGGTACCACTCGTATACCATTACGCCACGGGTATCGAAGTGATAATACTTACCGTTGTTCTTCCAGGTAGCATCTTTATTCTCAGTGGTGTTATTACTCTCGAGCTGTACACGTTTTTTACCGTTAGACTTGAAGTTGAACCAGTAATCATAGTCATCATCTTTGTCGTTGTCGCTGTCATGTACAGTAATTTTCTGCCAGCCAGTCTTCATGGAACCATCTTCCCAGGAGCCAAAGTAATACTCAGCCTCTGCCCAACCATCTTCGTCGTTCAGAGTAGTACCATCTTCGTCAACCCAGCCATACAGCATAATACCATCCTCATCGAATGCATACTGCTTGCCGTCGATAGTTTTCTTGTTTACTTTGTCTCCGCTGCCCTTGTATGCTTTACCATTGGACTGCATGTAGTAGTAATGGTATTCAGCCGGATCATCATCCTCATCCTGGTCTTCGTTAACAACTTTCACCCAGGTATTGGTAACCATAACACCGTTGCTATCTACATAGTAGGTGTTGTCGTCATCTTCGATCAGAGCGTCGGTTGCCATAGCACCGTTCTCTTCGCTAGACATCCAGAACCAGTTGTCTCCAGATTTCTTCCACTCGTCTTCTACTCTATTGCCATCTTTGTCGTAGTAGTACCAGGTACCGTCTTCCTCAACCCAACCCTGAGCTGCGAAAGAAGTCATAGCACCACCGATAGCTAACAGAGCTGCTGCAGATGCAACTGCAACTACTTTAGTCTGCTTTCTCATAATGAATGCACTCTCCTTTTTACTTTTTTGAATTTGCTACGAAATTCCTAAATTGCATTACGAGACGATTATACTTCCTATAAGGCAAATTATTGAGCAACAAAAAACTGGCTGCCCAAGTTCATTGGCACAGCCAGTTTTTATTTCACTTTATATTTCCAAAAGTTTTTCAGCAATAACCTTGCATCGCTTTTTACAAAATGCCATTCCATACAGTAAAATGTTACGCCTGCCATCATTGAGCAAATACTCGGAATATCGTCGATCCTTGATTTGCTGTAAAGCTTTTTGACATGCCTGTTCCATATTTCTGAATTCTTTCGTATATTTCAATTCAACGATAATTCCGGTATTTGGATCATCTGTTTCCACAATAATATCTGCAAATCCTTCACCGGCTTCTATGTTTGATTTCACAAGCCAGCCGGCATTTCCGGTCAAAATACCGACCAGTAAATTATGATAGGAGCTCTCTTTTTCTTCATTTCGGGCTTTCGTGTCGAAAACACTGATGGAATTACTCAGTGTTTTCATCAGATAGTTTTCCATCCCGTCTGTATTGCCTGATTCAAAAGCGTTCCAAAACTCCTGCAATGGTTTTGTATTGGAAAAAATGCTCTTTTTAAACCAGTCCTGTATCTGCAGTTTGAATATTTCCCGAACTTCCTCATTTGGAATCATAAGCTTGTAAGATCCGTCCGCATTCATTCCTGCCTGTGTCAGATATCCGGTTGTAAACAGAACGCTCCAAAGATTTTCGATACTGTTGTCTATCTCATCATAGGTCAGATCCAGACGAAGGTGTTTTTCGATGAATTCTCCGGCAATTAGTCGTTCAATTTCATTGCGTGTTGTTTTGCCAGCTTTGTCAATGAAGCGTTTTACCAGTTCGTTTCCGCTTGTGTTGATCCAATAGCTTTCCGGTCTGGCAGCCGGATCATCTTTTATTCTGTCTACATGGTTTATGACATCCCAGGGACAGTATACATCTGCGTTTCCAAAATGATATCCGTCATACCACTGCTTGGTTTCTTCAAATCTCTGTTCCAGATGATAGTCCTTAAGAAGCTGTTTTACTTCCATATCTGTAAAGCCGAACTGTTCATCAAATCTGGAATCCGTAATGGATAAAATTTTAAAATTATTCAGACCTGTAAATATACTTTCTTTGGAGACGCGAAGGCATCCTGTCAATACAGCAAATTGGAGTGCATCATTTGTTTTTAAGACATTGCCAAATAAAATACGCATCAAAGAAACCATTTCCCGATAATATCCGTGCAAAAATGATTTATCAAGTGGAACATCATATTCATCAATAAGGACCAGCGCTTTTTTCTGGTAATGTTTATTCAGAAGCTCTGACAATGTTTTCAGTGAGCGTGACAGCACAGGTTCGCTCATCCAATAAGCACCTGATTTCATAGTTATGATAGCCTGGTACTGCTCTTTATCTTCCGGAGCAAGATTTTGACTGTCTAAAAGGAATCGAAATCGGCTTGCTTCGCTTCCGATCACATCCATAAATTGGCACTTTGCTTCCTCAAAGGAAAGACCATCCACATTTTTTAGTGTAATGAAAATAACGGGATAACCGGCCATGTGTTCCCTGCACAATGTCTGATTCCGGGAAATATATAATCCATCAAACAATGTGCAATTTGTTCCGATTTCAAAAAAGTACTTTAACATACTCATATTCAGTGTTTTGCCAAAACGGCGGGGTCTGGTAAACAGATTTACCTTTCCCTGGTTATCCAGCAGCTGTTCTATGAGTTTTGTTTTATCAATATAGTAATATCCCTCCGTGCGGATTTCTTCGAAATTTTCAATTCCGACGGGCAATTTCATTGATTTTCCCATATTGTTCTGCTCCTTTTTGCTTTGTATGCCGCCATCTGCTACGATTTTTTCTAATCACGCACCGTTTCTTAAAAAATGAAATTTCATAACACAATACCTGGTCATAATCATCCTCCAGCTCTTTGGCGTACATGCGTGTATCGATCTGCCGGAGCGCCGCATTACAGTCCTCTGAAAGACTCTCGACATCTTGACAGCCGGCATATGTTCGGATAATTTCGCATCCTGAAGAATCTGTGTTACATCTGTATCTGTGAATCCAAAATATTCATCCATCAGCAGGATAATCGGTTTTCCATAATGGGCGCACAGCATTCTGGTTAGAAGAAGAAAACTGGTTTTGATTTCCGTTAAAGAGGCTTTCTGATTTACGATTCGGTAAAATGCTGCCCTGTCATACTCATTTACCTGTTCGCTTGTCAAAAGAAAATCATATTGTTGGAACAAAAACGCAACCAGCGCAGTCAACATACCATATGCATCCTGAAAATTTAAACCTTCAACATCTTTAAAAGTAAAAAACACAGTCGGCCACTGATTCATCCAGTTCTGGCACAATTCAGTCTGTCGGCTGATAGACAGCCCCTCAAATAAATGCCTATTATTTTTTCGAATATCAAAAAACTGGCCAGCATACTCATAGCCATGGTCTTTCCAAAGCGCTGCGGGCGGGTGATCAGAGTTACTTCTGTACTTTCGGAGTTCAACAATGCGGAAATAAGAGAACTTTTATCTACATAGTAATAACCATTCTGCCGAATCTTTTCAAAGTCAGAAATACCAACAGGTATCTTTGATCTGGTCATTTAAAAACACTCCCTTCTACGTGCTCATATACGATTATGATAGCATGAAACGATTTTGCAAACAAGCAGAAAGCCTTCTTTCCAAAAATCTTAGACGAACGTGTATACCTTAATCAGTTCTACGGTTCGATATAATAGTAGGACGATATATTGTCTGTACATATTGGATTTTCCGTTCACAGACAAAACCCGTTAACTATTTTTACAAAGGAGGATCTCTATGGAAAATGAGTTCAAAACGTATCTGTCGGACCAGAATTTGTCAAAAAACACGATCACATCGTATCTTTACGCGATTCGTCAGTTCGAAGCAAAGTACGACAAACTTAGTAAACAGAATCTGCGGGATTACAAAGTTTATCTGATTGAACATTATAAACCGCAGACTGTTAATCTGCGCATCCGGGCAATCAACTGTTATCTGGAAAGCATCAAAAAGGAGCAGTGGAAACTGCCTTCTGTAAAGGTACAGCAGAAGCCGTTTCTTGAAAACGTGATCAGCGAAGCGGATTATCTGTACTTCAAAAACTGTTTGAAGCAGGATCATGAGATGTACTGGTATTTTGTGGTACGTTTCCTGGCTGCTACCGGCGCCCGTGTCAGTGAACTGGTTCAGATCAAATGCGAACATGTAAGGATTGGATATCTGGATTTGTATTCCAAGGGTGGGAAGTTGCGGCGGATTTATATTCCATCTGCTTTACAGAAAGAAACCTTAAAATGGATGGAAGAAACGAAAAAAGAAAGTGGATTTCTCTTCTTGAATAAATATGGAGAATTGATTACTGCAAGAGGAATTGCCGTACAGTTAAAACACTTCGGTTCCAAGTATGGCCTGGATCCGTCTGTCGTTTATCCACATTCGTTCCGGCACCGTTTTGCAAAAAGTCTTCTAGAACGCTACAATGACATTGCTATGCTGGCCGATCTGATGGGACATGCCAGCATTGAAACCACCCGGATTTATTTAAGAAAAACCAGTACTGAACAGCAGAATATCATCAACCAGATTATTGACTGGTAACAGCTAAAATGACCTGATTGCAACTACTTTTCCACTTCTCAATAATTTGCCTTATAGGAAGTATAATCGTCTCGTAATGCAATTTAGGAATTTCGTAGCAAATTCAAAAAAGTAAAAAGGAGAGTGCATTCATTATGAGAAAGCAGACTAAAGTAGTTGCAGTTGCATCTGCAGCAGCTCTGTTAGCTATCGGTGGTGCTATGACTTCTTTCGCAGCTCAGGGTTGGGTTGAGGAAGATGGTACTTGGTACTACTACGACAAAGATGGTAGCAGAGTAGAAGATGAGTGGAAGAAATCTGGAGACAACTGGTTCTGGCTGGATTCCGAAGAGGGTGGCGCAATGGCTACCGATAAACTGATTGAGGATGACGATAAGACCTACTACGCAGACGCTAACGGTGTTATGGTTACCAACACCTGGGTTAAAGTAGTTAACGAGGATCAGGATGATGAGGATGATCCGGCTGAGTATCATTACTACTACATGCAGTCCAATGGTAAAGCATACAAGGGCAGCGGTGACAAAGTAAGCAAGAAGACCATCGATGGAAAGCAGTACGCATTCGATGAGGATGGTATCATGCTGTACGGTTGGGTTGACGAAGATGGTACCATGGTTAACGACGAAGATGGTTGGGCAGACGCTACCTACTACTTCGGTTCCTGGGAAGATGGTTCCATGAAGACTGGCTGGCAGAAGATCAGCGTATACGACAACACCGATGACAAAGAAGATGACTATGATTACTGGTTCAACTTCAAAGCAAACGGTAAGAAACGTGTACAGCTTGACAATGGCAGTGAGGATACTGATGCTACCTGGAAGAACAATGGTAAATACTATCACTTCGATACCCGTGGTGTAATGGTATATGAGTGGTATCCGACTCAGAATACCACCAGCAACCTGCATTCCGCATCTAACTGGTCTTACTTCAACAGCCCAGAGGATGGTGCTAAGGTAGTTAAGGGCTGGTTCAAGGTAGTTGGCCCGAACGAGGATACTTCCTTCAAAGAGCTGGATTCCGAGAGCTTCGCATCTGTTGATGGTGTTAAGAACGAGGATGCTCGTTGGTACTACAACGATGGCCGTGAAGAGGGTCTGGTAGCTGGTAAGATCAAGAAGATCAAAGGCAAATACTATGGCTTCCGGCCGGATGACGGTGAGAAGGGTGGCGCAATGCTGAAAGGTCTCTGCGCACTTGAGATGGACGGCGAGAACATTGTCAAAGTTTACGATGACGATATGGACGCTGACGATTTGGATGACTTCCTGGATGGCGTAGATGCTGGTAACTACACCGCAAACACCTATCTGTACTACTTCGGCAACGCAGATGACGAAGATACCGATGGCGCTATGAAGACTGGTAATGTAACCGTTAACCTTGATGGCGAGACCATTCAGTTCAAGTTCCGCAACAACGGTGGTGCTGAGAGCAGAGGCCGTGGCGTAACTGGTGTTGAGAAGGGCGACTACATCTACAAGTTTGGTAAGAAGATTAAAGCTGATAGCGAAGACAAGTACATCCTTGTATACGCTAGCGGTGATATCAACTCTACCGGTACTGTAACTGTACATGATTACGATGGTTCTGATGTAAGAGAACTTAGCGGTCTGCTTAAGGGTCAGTCTAATGCTGATGATAAGGGCATGACCAATGTTCTGTACAACTTCGGTACTGCTGATCAGGGCTGGTACCTTGTAAATACCAGCGGTAAGATCCAGACTGGCACCAAGACCGGTGTTAAAGATGGTGATGACTGGTACTGGTACATGTACAAGGATAACATCATGATGTACACCGACAGCAAGGATCTGGGCGATGGCAAGATTGATGGTAAGAATGTCGGCAAGAACCTGAAGAGCAACTGGAACAAGACCAGCATGACTTCTGCAAAGATTGCTGATTTCCTTGATGTGAAATAAGTTGTAGTTTTAATGACTACGCCAAGCGGCGGGGACGAAAGTTCCTGCCGCTTTTACGTTAATCAACAATTTCAATGCAAAAAGCCCTGAAGTCTGATAAAAACTCCTAGAAGGAAGTTAGTGATTGGACCGATCTGTTAAAGCAAGGTTTATTCAGATGAATGAAACTTCGCTTAAATAGCGGACGTAACACCCAAAAAGGGCTACACGCAAATTGCGTGTAGCCCTTTTTGTTACATAGATTCTGCTCAATGAGTAGTTTCTAAAATTTAGATACCATCATCAACCATATCAGTATCAAGAACATCACCATCGATACCATCGGAGATCAGTTTGGACTCAACGTTCCAATCCTTCTTCAGGTCCTCAACGCCACCAGTTAAGGTGTTGTTATTGGTGTACATCTTGATAACCTTGTTATCTACATAGAAGTACCAGTCATTACCGTCTTTAGCTGCGGTCTTATTCTTAACGATAGTACCGCTGGTATTTAACAGGTAGTAGTTAGAAGAAGCCTTACCAGATACTAAGGAACCAAGAGTACCGTAAGCGTAAACGGTATCACCATCTTTGTTCTGGCCTCTCTCAACTGCATCACGTCTTAATGCTGCAGTATCAATCTTATGAACAGTTACATCACTTGCGCCAGTATCGCCATCAGCGTAAACAACAATGTACTTGTCATCGCTGCCAGCTTTCAGTTTCATACCAAACTTGTAGATGTATTTGCTGTCATCAATACCATTCAGGCCACGACCTTTGCCCTCAGCACCACCGGTCTTGCTGAACTGGAACTGATAATTGTCACCATCAAGATTTACGCTAACAGAACCAGTCTTCAGAGCACCATCGCTATCTTCATTATTGCCGAAGTAGTACAGAGTATCGTTGGTATCAGAACCGAAACCATCAAAATCGCCTTCGCCGTTCATAGCATCATCCAGATCATCGGAATCCATGTCTCTAGCCCACAGCTTGGTGATGTTACCGCTGTTGTCTACTCTCAGAGCACACAGACCAGTCAGCATAGAACCAGCCTTATTTCCTTCCGGAGCGAAGCCATAGTATTTACCTTTGATCTTCTTGATCTGGCCTACATACAGCTCACCATCGCTATTTGCGTAGTACCATCTCTCGTTCTCATCCTCAGCATCGCCCTTAGCGAAGGTCGGATTCTCAAGATTGCTATAATCTTTGAAGGTGTTGTCATCGCCGTCTTTATCCGGAGCAACTACTTTGAACCAACCCTTAGTAGCACGAGCACCGTCCTCTGGGCTGTTGAAGTATAACCAGTTAGAGATCGTAGCAGCGTCAGAAGTAGTGGTCAGGGTCCATTCGTAGGTCATAACACCACGATTATCGAATGCGTAGTGCTTACCATTGATTTTCTTCTCGAAGATATCCTTTGAATCGCTCTCGTTGAAACGCTTCTTACCGTTGGATTTGAAGTTGAACCAGTAGTCGTAGTCATCATCCTCATCCTGGTCATAAACGGTAATCTTCTGCCATCCAGTCTTTAAGGAACCATCTTCCCAGGAACCCATGTAGTAGGTTGCAGTCTCCCAATCGGAGTCATCGCTGGCCAGAGTAGAATCATCCTCGTTTACCCAGCCATACAGCATTTTACCATCCTCATCGAAAGCATACTTTTTGCCATCGATGGTTTTGAATTTGGTCTTACCGCTGTCACCAGCTTTGTAAGCTTTACCACTGTTCTGCATGTAGTAGTAACGATACTCTGCCGGATCATCATCATCATCCTGATCCTCGTTTACTACTTTAACCCAGGTGTTGGTAACCATAACACCGTTAGCGTCTACGTAGTAGGTATCGTCATCATCCTCAACCAGCATATCGGTTGCCATAGCGCCGCCCTCGTCGCCATTTAACCAGAACCAGTTGTCTCCAGATTTCTTCCACTCGTTTTCTACTCTATTGCCATCTTTGTCGTAGTAGTACCAAGTACCGTCTTCCTCAACCCAACCCTGAGCTGCGAAAGAAGTCATAGCACCACCGATAGCTAACAGAGCTGCTGCAGATGCAACTGCAACTACTTTAGTCTGCTTTCTCATAATGAATGCACTCTCCTTTTTACTTTTTTGAATTTGCTACGAAATTCCTAAATTGCATTACGAGACGATTATACTTCCTATAAGGCAAATTATCAATAGTTTTTTACATTTTTTCCATGTTTAAGAATAAATGCAATTCTATGTAATTGCTTCTGGAAGTTTCCATCTCTCCATCACAATGACAGTATAGTATAGTTTTTTGGGAAATGCTATAACAAAACCCTAAGCGTTTTCTTACGAAAATCTTACGGAAGTTATAGTTTTTGTGAAATATGTATTAATATTAATACAATCTTATTTGAAGGCTGTACCTGTGTGCCGGTTTGTGCTATATTGTTCATATCTTTTAGATTTTAGTTGTTTTTGAACAGTTTTATCTTTACAGAGGATGTTCTGTAAACAGTCATGGAGGTTTTTATGGATCGGATTGGTTTGATTTGTCGTTATATTAAGGAAGATCCCCGCAGTACCCAGCGGGATCTGGCGCAGAAAACAGGGTTTTCCGTGGGAACGGTGAATACCTTAATTAAGGAGGCTATGCAGCAGCGGCTCATTGCACAGGGCAAAAGTGTGGCTGGTACCTATGAGCTGACCGGTGCCGGGGACGCGTTTCTGGAGCAGTTTCGGGTGGACGGCGCGCTGATCATTGCTGCGGGATTTGGGTCCCGGTTTGTGCCGCTGACCTTTGAAACTCCAAAGGGGCTTTTGAAGGTATTTGGCGAGCGGATGATTGAGCGGCAGATTAAACAGCTGCATGAAATCGGAATTACCGACATTACCATTGCCGTGGGGTATTTAAAGGAAAAGTTTGAGTACCTGATCGACAAGTATCAGGTGAAGCTGCTTTATAACCCGGAGTATGCCACCAAGAATACCCTGACTACCATCTATCGGGCCCGACAGGTACTGGCGGGTAAGAATATGTACATTCTTTCTTCCGACAACTGGCTGCGGAACAATATGTTCCACGCCTACGAGTGCGGTGCCTGGTATGCTTCTTCTTATATGGAAGGAGATACTTCTGAATGGTGTCTTTCCTATAATAAGAAAGGACGTATCACCCATGTGGAAGTGGGCGGGCATGATTCCTGGGTGATGTATGGCCCAGTGTTCTTTTCCAGAACTTTTTCCGAGAAATTCCTGCCGCTTCTAGAGCGGTATTACCACACCCCGGGCACGGAGCAGTTTTACTGGGAGAATGTGCTGGTGGAGCATTTAGATGAACTGGAGATGGATATCAACCGGCAGCCGGAAAATCAGATCTACGAATTTGAGAATCTGGAGGAGCTGCGGCGGTTCGATCCGCGATACCAGAATCATTCGGACAACACGGCACTGGAGCTGGTTTCCCGGGTTTTCGAGCTTCCAGAGTCTGAGATTCATGACATCCGCTGCTTAAAATCCGGCATGACCAACAAGTCTTTCCTGTTTCAGCTTCAGGGACGGCATTATATCTGCCGCATTCCGGGACCGGGTACGGAGCTGCTGATCAACCGGAAGGAAGAGGCAGATGTGTACCGCGTCATCCAGCCGTTAAACATTTCCGAGCATATCATCTATATGAACGGGGAGACTGGCTACAAGATTGCGGAATATTATGAGGGAGCACGTAATTCCCGGGCGGACAGCTGGGAGGATGTGAGCCGGTGCATGGAGGTTCTGCATAAGCTCCATGAATCAGAACTGACCGCGGACCATGAATTTAATATGCGGGAGCGGATTGCTTTTTACGAGGGACTCTGCGCGGCCCATGGCGGCACGTTGTTTGAGGATTACACTGAGGTGCGCAGCCACATGAATGAGCTGTTGGACCAGTTAGATGCCCTGCAGCGACCGAAGGTCCTCTCCCACATTGACAGCGTGGCAGATAATTTCCTGTTCCTGCCGGATGGCTCTGTGCGACTCATTGACTGGGAGTATTCCGGCATGTGCGATCCCCTCATTGACATCAGCATGTGTGCCATCTATTCCTATTATGACGAGGACGCCGTGGAAAAACTGATGCAGATCTACTTTGGAAGAGAGCCGGAATTGCTGGAACGCAAGGTCATTTACTCTTACATTGCCCTGGGCGGATTCTTGTGGGCGCTGTGGGCGGTGTACAAAGCATCTCTCGGAGAGGAGTTTGGGGAGTATACACTCATCATGTATCGGTACGCGAAGAAATATTATAAGAAAGTATGTTTGTTGTAAGAAAAATGTTACCATTTTCCATTGGCTCCATGCTATAATCAGAATATATGAGATTAGGAGGACGGTATGAAATATACAAAGCGATTTACGGCAGCCGCCATGGCGGGGCTGATTGGTGCCATGACCCTGGTTTCCGGCGTGACCGCCTACGCCGCTACCGGCTGGCAACAGAACGGCAGCACTTATTACTATTATGACGCAAATGGGGAATTGCACAAGGGCTGGCTCAACACAGAGAACGGCTATTACTATCTGAATTTATCCACCGGTAAGATGACCGTTGGCTGGGAGAAGATCAACAACAAGTGGTACTACTTCCAGGGCAACGGCGTGATGGCGACCGGCTGGGTGAAAGATAATGGCAAGTATTACTATATGCTGACCGATGGCACCATGCACACTGGCTGGGTGAGCATTGACGGTGTCTACTACTACTTAGGGGACAGCGGCGCCATGGCAACCGGCTGGGTGAATATGGACAATGGCTGGTATTACTTCGACCCGAACGATGGCAAGTGCACGGTAAACAGCGCGCGGGAGATCAAGGACAGCTGGTACATGTTCGGCAGCGACGGCAAGATGGTAACCGGATGGCAGCAGGTGGATGGCGGTTACTATTATTTCCACACCGACGGCAGGATGCTCACCGGATGGCTCAGCGACGGCACCAACAGCTACTATATGGATCCGGCCAATGGCCGCATGTCTACCGGGTGGAAGCAGATTGAGAATTCCTATTATTATTTCAACAATTCCGGCCACAAGCTTACCGGCTGGGTCCAGATTGACGGAACCTATTATTACCTGAACCCATCTGACAAGGGGCGCATGGCGGCAAACACCACGTTGAAGATTGACGGAGTTTCCTATACCTTTGCGGCGAATGGTGCCTGCACCACCAGCAATGGGAATGCCCTAAACGTAAGCAACAATAACAATACGAATTCCAGCACTGTTCCGGGAAACAACACTTCCTCGGGCACGACTCCGGGCAGTACCAGTACCAGCAACAGCACTGCGCCCGGAAGCTTCAACTCAAACAGTAATAACAACAGTAACAATGAATATGTATCCACCGGCCCGGCTACCGGAAAAAGCAATCCAAGCTTCAATGGAAGCACGCCTTCCGGTGGCAACAGCCAGAGTAATTCCAGCAGCAGTTCCAATTACGTCAATGGGCTGCTGAAGGCCGGACTGACCTCTGGTCCAAGACCGTAGGCAATGTAACAAAACAGATTGTAAGCACAAAATATCCCGCATCCGACTGAGATGATTCATCGGATGCGGGATATTTATTTGCAAAAATTCAGTTTTATGAGAAGAACAGTCTGTTCACGGCACTGAAGATACCGCGGATGGAAGACCGGGTGATGTTGGAGCTTACGCCGACACCGTAGGTCACCTTGCCGCTGTCCTTGTCCATTAAGTGGATGTAGGATGCTGCCTGTGCGTTGGAACCGGAGTTCAGAGCGTGCTCGTTGTAGTCCAGAACCTTGATCTGGACGCCGAGTGCTTCTTCCAGGCCGCGCTGTACCGCATCGATCGGGCCGTTGCCGACGCCCTCGAAGGTTTTCTTCATGCCGTGATCGGTATAGGTAACCTTGGCAAGGGTTGCAAACTCGCCGTCTGCAGACTCGGTATCGGTGATCTGGCACTTGCGGAAGTGGATCGGCTCTTTCTTGTCCAGGTAGCTCTTGCGGAACTCTTCCATGATCTGCTCCGGAGCAACCTCACCCTGCTGCTCGGAGATTTTCTGGATGACATCCGCGAATTCTTTGTGCATGCCCTTCGGCAGCTTGAAGCCGTAGAAGGTATCCATAACGAAGGCTACGCCGCCCTTGCCGGACTGGCTGTTGATGCGGACGATCGGCTCGTACTGTCTGCCGATGTCGGACGGATCGATCGGAAGGTACGGAACCTCCCAGTACTGGCTGTTTCTCTCATGGAGAGCCTGTAAGCCTTTGTTGATGGCATCCTGATGAGAGCCGGAGAATGCAGTGAATACCAGCTTTCCTGCGTACGGATGACGCGGGTCAATGGTCATCTTGGTGCAGCGCTCGTATACTTCCGCGATCTCACGGACGTTCTCAATGTCCAGCTTCGGGTCGATGCCCTGGGAGAACATATTGTAGGCGATGTTTAAGATATCTACATTACCGGTACGCTCACCGTTGCCGAACAGGGTTCCCTCGACACGATCTGCGCCTGCAAGGAGTGCCAGCTCGGTGGCTGCCACGCCGGTACCGCGGTCATTGTGCGGATGTACGCTTAAGATGATGCTCTCACGGTTCTTGAAGTGCTTGTGCATCCACTCGATCTGGTCTGCGTATACGTTCGGAGTGTTCATCTCCACGGTAGATGGCAGGTTAAAGATGATCGGCTTCTCCGGAGTTGCCTCGCCCCAGGTATCCTGAACAGCGGTGCAGACCTCCAGTGCATACTCAAGCTCGGTGCCGGTAAAGCTCTCCGGAGAGTACTCTAACATTAAATCGCCATCGTAGTCTTTTGCGTATTTCTTGACTAACTCGGTTCCTTCGATTGCGATCTGCTTGATCTCTTCCTTATTTTTGTGGAAGACTACGTCACGCTGTAAGGTAGAGGTGGAGTTGTAGATATGAACTACTACCTTCTTGATGCCCTGGATTGCCTCAAAGGTTCTCTTGATCAGGTGCTCACGGCACTGTACCAGAACCTGTACACGGACATCGTCCGGGATAAGCTTGCGCTCTACTAACTGTCTTAAGAAGTCGTATTCGATCTGGGATGCTGCCGGGAAACCGATCTCGATTTCCTTAAAGCCCAGCTTTACTAACATGTTGAAGAACTCAATCTTCTCTTCTACTACCATCGGCTCTACCAGTGCCTGGTTGCCGTCACGTAAGTCTACGCTGCACCAGATCGGTGCTTTCTCAATTTCCTTGTTTGGCCACTCGCGCTCCGGGTAATGGATGACTGGGTTTCTTTTGTATTTCTTGATATTTAACATAATGCTTTTCCTCCAATTTGTTCGTTGTCCGAGGACAGCTGCTTTCGTTTCATGCTATCCTTGCTTTTATAGGTTGCTTCTTTACGGTTTGTACTTATTTCCGGCTGCTGCCTTTTGCCTTGATATATGACAGTTCCGGTAATGATCCTCACTCAGCCCATAACGGGCAGTCGCTCGATCACGCCGTAGAAGCGGACAATGAACAATACTGATCCTACTGATTCAGCCCCATCTTTCATCATTCCTTTTTCTGAAAAATTTGATACGTTAATCCATATAATAGCATATTTTTCCAGATGTGACAAGAACCCATCTACAGCCGAAACTTTATTCAAATCAATTTGATTCAAATCAATTTAAACAAAAACGCATGAAATTCATCAAACATTGTTCATGAATTTCATGCGTTCTTCTTTTGTAATTTCTGTTTCTTACAGCACGTGTCCCTGTGCCTTCATAACTTCGATCACCTGGTCTACCAGCATCTCGCACTGTTCGGTGGTCGGCGCTTCTACCATGACGCGCACCACCGGCTCCGTGCCGGACTGACGGAGCAGGATGCGGCCGTCTGCGCCCAGAGTCTCGGTGACCTTTGCCACCTCTGCCTGGACTGCCGGATCATCCTGTGCTTCCTTTTTATCTTTGACGCGGACATTTTTCAGTACCTGCGGCAAGATCTCCACCTCAGATGCCAGCTTGCCCAGGGTCTCTTTCTTCTCCAGCATCACTTCCATAACCTTTAAGGAGGTCAGGATGCCATCACCGGTGGTGGCGTGCTTGCTGAAGATGATGTGGCCGGACTGCTCGCCGCCCAGGCAGTTGCCGTACTGGGACATATTCTCGTACACATATTTGTCACCAACTGCGGTCTTCTCGTAGGAGATGCCTTCCCGGTCAAATGCCTTGTAAAGACCGAAGTTGGACATGATGGTGGTGACTACAGTATTGTTCCGCAGCGTGCCAGTCTCCTTCATGTACTTACCGCAGATGTAGAGGATCAAATCACCGTCTACCACGCTGCCGTTCTCATCTACCGCGATGCAGCGGTCTGCGTCGCCGTCATAAGCAAAGCCTACGTCACAGCCAGTCTCTTTCACATAGTCCTGGAGTACATGGATGTGGGTGGAGCCGCAGTCGGTGTTGATGTTCAAACCGTTCGGATGGTTGTTGATGACGTGGGTCTCTGCGCCCAGAGCATCGAATACGTTCTTGGCAATAGCAGAAGCGCTGCCGTTGGCGCAGTCCAGAGCCACCTTTTTGCCCTTGAAGGAACGGGTGGCAATGGAGATCAGATAACCGATGTAGCGGTTTCTGCCTGCGGCGTAGTCGGTGGTGCGGCCGATGGCATCCTTTAAGGCAAACGGAATCTCTTCCATCTCCCCGTCTAAGTAGCGCTCGATTTCTACGATAACGTCCTCTTCCAGCTTCTCGCCCTTGCCGTTGATGACCTTGATGCCGTTGTCATAGTATGGGTTGTGGCTGGCAGAGATCATGATGCCGCAGTCGAACTCTTCCGTGCGCACCACATAGGATACACTCGGGGTGGTGGTGACATGAAGCAGATAAACATCCGCGCCAGAAGCGGTGAGGCCAGCTACCAGGGAATACTCAAACATGTAGCTGCTCCGTCTGGTATCTTTGCCGATGGCTACGCGGCAGCGGCCCTCCGGATTGTCTGCGGTCTTTTTCGCGCGCTGTCCGTAATACCAGCCCAGGAAGCGGCCTACCTTATAGGCATGCTCTACCGTTAAATTGACGTTTGCTTCGCCGCGGAAGCCGTCGGTTCCAAAATATTTTCCCATAATTTTAATCTCCTCTTTCTGGCTTAAACCGGAAATTCCCGGCAGGCACACCTGCGCCGCCGGGAACCTTTTGTATATTAGTATTCGATTTCTTTTAAGAAGCGGCCCAGCGCGTCCTGCCATGCCGGAAGGCGTTCAAATCCGTTCTCGCTGAGTTTCTCTTTGCTCAGACGGCTGTTGGACGGACGTGCTGCCTTTGCCGGAAACTGGTCGCTGCTGACCGGAGTAACCGGCACATCCATGCCTGCCTGACGGAAAATCTCTTTTGCGAACTCGTACCAGCTGCACAGACCCTCGTTGGTGGCGTGATAGCGGCCGTACTTGTCGGTCTGGATCATGTCAACCAGAAGTCTTGCCAGATCATAGGTGTAGGTCGGGGATCCAATCTGGTCATCTACCACGCTGACTGCCCCGCGCTCTTTGCCGAGACGCAGCATAGTCTTGATGAAGTTCTTTCCTGCCACGCCGAATACCCAGGCAATGCGCACGATAAAGTATTTGTCGGACAGTTCTTCGACGGACAGTTCTCCCTCGTACTTGGTCTGGCCGTATACATTTAACGGATGGCGCTCGTCGTCCGGCTCCCACGGGCGGGTGCCCTGGCCGTCGAATACGTAATCCGTGCTGATGTACATCAGCTTTACATCTGCCTCTTTGCAGGCCTGAGCCACATTTCTTGTACCCTCGCCATTGATGCGGCGGCAGAGGTCTGCGTTATCCTCAGCTGCGTCTACTGCAGTATATGCGGCACAGTGGATGACTGCGTCTGCGCCGGAATGTTTAATGACACGGCGGCAGGCTTCCGCGTCGGTGATGTCCATTTCCTGCACATCCACGCCGATGCCCTCGATGCCGCGTTTTTCCAGTTCATTCATCAGGTCAGTTCCAAGCTGGCCTTTTGCTCCTGTTACCAGAACCTTCATGCTGTTTCCTCTTTCTGTTTCACAGTTTTTCAATGACGGTTTCGCAGGCTTACACTTCCTTGCGGTTTCCGTACATTTTCTCGTAATAATTCTGATACTCGCCGGAGATGATGGTCTCCCACCACTCACGGTTCTCCAGATACCATTTGATGGTCTTCTTGATGCCGTCCGCGAATTTGGTCTCCGGCAGCCAGCCCAGCTCGTTGTGGATCTTGGTCGGGTCGATGGCGTAACGCATGTCGTGGCCCTTGCGGTCGGTAACATGGGTGATCAGGCTTTCCGGCTTGCCCAGTTCCTTGCAGATGAGCTTGACGATATCGATGTTCTTCATCTCGTTGTGGCCGCCGATGTTGTAAACCTCACCGACACGGCCCTTGTGGATGATCAGGTCGATGGCCTTGCAGTGATCCTCTACATACAGCCAGTCGCGGACATTTAAGCCCTCGCCGTATACCGGGAGCGGCTTGTCTGCCAGCGCATTTGCGATCATAAGCGGGATCAGCTTTTCCGGGAAGTGATACGGGCCGTAGTTGTTGGAGCAGCGGCTGATGGTGGTTGGCAGGCCGTAGGTTCTGTGGTATGCCTGTACCAGAAGGTCAGCGCCTGCCTTGGAGGAGCTGTACGGGCTGCTTGTGTGGATCGGGGTCTCCTCGGTGAAGAAAAGGTCCGGGCGGTCTAACGGAAGATCGCCGTATACTTCATCGGTGGATACCTGATGGTAACGTTTGATGCCGTACTTGCGGCAGGCATCCATCATCACTGCGGTACCCTTGATGTTGGTGTCCAAGAAGATCTCCGGGTTCTCGATGGAGCGGTCTACGTGGCTCTCTGCCGCGAAGTTCACCACGATGTCCGGGTGCTCCTCCTCAAAGAGCTTGTAGATGGCTTCGCGATCGCAGATGTTGATCTTGCAGAAGCGGAAGTTCGGGTTCTTTAATGCCTCTTCCAGGGTGGATAAGTTGCCTGCGTAGGTCAGGCAGTCCACACACACGATCCGGTAATCCGGATACTTGTTTAACATATGGTAAACGAAGTTGGAGCCGATGAAACCGGCGCCGCCTGTTACGATGATAGTCATGGTCTGTTCCTCTTTTCTTTTTACTTCATGTCGTTGCCGTGCAGCTTGTCGATGTATTTGCCGTCCAGAACATCTTTTAAGTAGCGGCCGTACTGGTTCTTCTTTAACTCCTCGTAGGTCTCCAGAACCTGCTCCTTCGTGATCCAGCCGTTTAAGTAGGCAATCTCCTCCAGGCACGCGATCTTGCGGTGCTGATGGGTCTCTACGGTCTTTACAAAGTTGGTTGCCTCCACCAGGGATTCATGGGTTCCGGTGTCAAGCCAGGTAAAGCCCTGGCCCAGGAGCGTTACATCCAGCTCGCCGTTCTCCAGGTAAATACGGTTTAAATCCGTGATCTCCAGCTCGCCGCGGGCAGACGGTTTTAAGCTCTTGGCATACTCGACCACACGGTTGTCGTAGAAGTACAGGCCGGTCACGCAGTAGTTGGACTTCGGGTGCTCCGGCTTCTCCTCGATGGAAACGGCCTTACCCTGATCGTCGAATTCTACGATGCCGAAACGCTCCGGATCGTCTACGTAATAGCCGAATACGGTTGCGCCCTTTTCCTTGGCAGCTGCCGCGCGCAGGCGCTTCTTTAAGCCCTGGCCGTGGAAGATGTTGTCGCCCAGTACCATGGCAACCGGCTCTCCGCCGATGAACTCCTCGCCGATGATAAAGGCCTGTGCCAGTCCGTCCGGGCTCGGCTGTACCGCATAGGACAGCTCCACGCCAAACTGATGGCCGTCTCCCAGAAGCGCCTCAAATCGCGGCGTGTCTACCGGAGTAGAGATGATCAGGATCTCCCGGATGCCGGCGTTCATAAGAACGGACAGCGGATAGTAGATCATGGGCTTGTCGTAAATAGGAAGCAACTGCTTGGATGTTACCTTGGTCAGCGGATACAGACGGGTGCCTGAGCCGCCTGCCAGAATGATACCTTTCATAGTTTTCTCCTTTTAAAATCATAAAATACCGCCCGGGTCTCTTTTGTACAAACGGACAGTTTAAGCTAGTTTGTACTATACCACAGATGCGCCGATATTGCAATCTGGGGCCGGTAAGAGACCGGGCGGGAATTCGAAATTTTTTATTAATTTGTCTGTACTGCAGCAGAATCTGCCACCGATGTCTCTGTACCAGCAGCACCCGCATCCGGCACGTTTCTTCCGGTGGCCGGGAGGAAATTGCCGTCTTCATCTACCTCTGCCGCAAACAGCAGGGTGCGGGCATCGTTCTGCTCGTAGCTGCAGGTAACCAGCACGAACATGGAATCGAAGGGCTGCTCCGGAACTTCCGCGAAGCTGCAGGGTGCCAGGCGCTCGCTGACCCACTTGTCAAAGGATGCCTGGGACTTGAAGGAGGTCTTGCGGACAATGCCGTTGGAGTCACTGTAGTAGCAGCCTAATGTCTTTAAATGGATGGTGCGCTCCGGGGTGTAGATTTCAAAGTACCGGTGGTTTTCAAAAAACTCCTGGTCTTTGAACTTTACCACATCCTTGAACATGGAGCCGTCCTTCATGTGGTGGCCGTAAATCGGGTTGTTCCAGCCGCTGAAGTCAGACTTGCTGTCGGCATCCAGATAGATGGTGCCGTACACACTGTCTTTGCCCTCAAAATCCTTGTGCAGGTAATACTGGTTGTCCGGGGACTGGACGATGGGATAATCGATTTTGGTATCCGGTACGCGGATCCAGCCGATGGTGTCCGGGTTGGTCTCCCAAAGTGGGGCAAAGTCAATAGGGGAGACATACGGTGCCTCGGTCTCGGCTTCCGTCTCTTCCTCTGTTTCCGACGGTTCGGTCTCCGTCTGCTTTGCCGCCTCCGCCAGACTCTCCTCCAGGCGGCGCTGGGCTGCGGCATCCATCCATTCCTTTACCAGGCTGAGAGCGCTGGCGATGATGATAACCAGAAGAACAGCAATGATAATGCGTCTGAGAATGCCGTTTGAATTTCTGTTTTTATTCTCGTGTTTCATCATAAAATCCTCCATTTTGCAAAAAGCCAGATTTAATACCTTTGATTAAATCCAGCTTTTTTCAATCGTCCTGATAATTCCTACACTTCGTTCATTTTTGCCAGCTTCGCTGCCTGGTCAGCCGCGATGCAGGCATCCAGGATCTCCTGGATATCACCATTCATGATCTTATCTAATTTGTACAGAGTCAGGTTGATGCGGTGGTCGGTGACACGGCCCTGCGGGAAGTTGTAGGTACGGATCTTCTCGGAGCGGTCGCCGGTACCGATCTGGCTGCGGCGCTCTGCTGCTTCCGCGTTCTGCTTCTTCTCCAGCTCCAGATCATACAGCTTGGAACGCAGGAGGCGGAACGCCTTCTCCTTGTTCTGCAGCTGGGATTTCTCGGTCTGGCTGTAGATGACGATGCCGGTCGGAATATGGGTCAGACGTACCGCGGAGTCAGTGGTGTTGACACACTGTCCGCCGTTACCGGACGCACGCATAACATCGATACGGCAGTCGTTCATGTCGATCTGAACATCGACCTCTTCTGCCTCCGGCATCACTGCTACGGTTGCGGTGGAGGTGTGGATACGGCCGCCGGACTCGGTCTCCGGTACACGCTGTACGCGGTGTACGCCGGACTCGTACTTCATCTTGGAGTATGCGCCCTTACCGGTGATCATGGCCTGTACCTCTTTGAAACCTCCGATGCCGTTCTCACTTAAAGAGATGATCTCTACCTTCCAGTGCTGGCTCTCTGCGTAGTTTACGTACATACGGTAAAGCTCTGCCGCGAACAGGGCTGCCTCATCGCCGCCTGCACCTGCGCGGATCTCCAGGATGATATTCTTATCATCGTTCGGGTCTTTCGGCAGCAACAGGATCTTCAGTTCCTGCTCCAGCTCCTCCACGCGCTTCTTGGCATCGGAAAGTTCCTCTTTGGCAAGCTCGCGCATCTCCTCGTCGCTCTCCTCTTCCAGAAGTGCCAGGCTGTCTTCGATGTCCTGCTTTGCCTGCTTGTAGGCCTTGTATGCCTCTACCAGCGGCGCCAGGTCAGCCTGCTCCTTCATGAGCTTGCGGAAACGGTCCTGGTTTTCGGTTACGTTCGGCTCGCCTAATTCCTGCATGATCTCCTCGTAATGGATGAGGATGTCATCTAATCTGTCAAACATGCGGTTCCTCCTATTATATATGTGTTCGTATCTGTTGGTTTCTTAATTTATATCAGCCCGGCCAGACGCCGCAGACCACTCGGTCCTTGCCCGGAAGGTCTTTTACGACTCTTACCTTATCAAAACCCGCTTCCCGCAAAAGCCCGCTCACGGCCTCGCCCTGGTCATACCCGATTTCCAGATAGATGGCTCCGCCCGGCTTTAACCAGGTTCCGGCTTCTTGGGCAATCTGCCGGTAGAATCTCAGGCCGTCTTCGGTGCCGTCCAGGGCCATCATAGGCTCGTGCTCCCGCACCTCCGGTTCCAGGGTGGCAATGACTGCCGTGGGAATGTAGGGCGGATTGGATGTGATGATGTCGAAGGTTCCGGCTTCGGTCCGGGGCAGGGCAGAGAACAGGTCGCCCTGGCGGAAGATGATTTTTTTCTGGTGTGTTTTCGCGTTCCGCTCTGCCACCTTCAATGCCTCCTCTGACAAATCTGTGGCCGTTACCGATTCGTAGCCGCCCTTCACCGCCAGGCTGATGGCAATACAGCCGGATCCGGTGCAGAGATCCAGAAGCTTCTTTTCTCTGCCCTGCTGCTCCTGCAGCACCAGCTCCACCAGTGTCTCGGTGTCCTGGCGCGGGATCAGCACGTGTTCATTTACATAAAATTCCAGTCCCATGAATTCCTGACTGCCCAAAATCTGCTGCAGCGGAATGCGGGAGGCGCGCTTTGCGATCATGCCGCGGTACGTCTGCATCTTTTCCTGTGTTTCCGCGTCACTTTCTGAAAGGGGACGCAGGCGGTCCATCAGGAAATGAACCAGATCCAGATGAAATACCTCGAAGAGAAGCAGCTTTGCGTCATTCTCCCCGTCGGTATCCCCCGCCTGTAAGAGGGCTGCGCTTCCTTCAGTCAGAAGGTCATAGAGTGTCATCTGGCTTCCTCCCGGCTGATGGCCTGGTCCTGTGCCGGACCGGAAACTGCGGCATCCGAACGGTCCTCCGGAATTTCCGTATCCGGAAAATTTTCCCTTAAGTATGCTTTCCAGTCAAACACCGCTTCCACCGCCGCAATGGCTACCTCGATCATGGAATTATCCGGCTCACTGGTAGTCAGGTTCTGCATCCACAGCCCCGGCTTACTGAGTAAATTGACAATCGGGTTGTCACTGCGGCCTGCCAGGCGCAGAAACTCGTAAGACACACCGGCAATGACCGGCACCAGAATGATGCGGCTTGCCATACGAAGCAGCACGTTGTCTACCCGCACCACCATAAAGAACAGAATGCTGATGAGCATGACAATGATGAGGAAGCTGGTGCCGCAGCGCTTGTGCTGCTTGGAGCTTTCCCGCACATGGTCCACCGTGAGGGTCATGCCGTGCTCGATACAGTTGATGCATTTGTGTTCCGCGCCGTGATACATGAATGTGCGGCGGATGTCTTCCATCCGGGAAATCAGTTTAATGTACGCGATAAAGATCGCGATGCGGATGACACCCTCTAAAATAGCCATGATGGTGTCGGAGTGGATGACCTGCTTACAGGCATTCGCAATAAGCAGCGGCAGCACCATAAAAATGCCAATGGCCATGACCACGGAAAACACCATGACAACCGCCATAAGCACCTGCTCCACTTTCTCCCCGAAGACCTTGTCCAGCCACAGCTCCAGCTTTCCCGGCTCGGAGTCTTCATCATCCTCGAAGAAGCTGGCAGAAAAGCTTAAGGTCCGCATGCCGAGGATCATGGAATCCGCAAAGCTGAAGACGCCCCGTACAAAGGGGAGTCCGCAGAATGGCACCTTTTCCGTCATGCTGACGTAGGTGTCCTTTTTGACCTCAATGCCGCCGTCCGGCCTGCGCACAGCCGTGGCATACTGGTCTTTATTTTTCATCATAATTCCTTCAATGACGGCCTGGCCGCCGATACCGGAATATTTCATATGAGTGATATCTCCTTATAAAGAAAAATAAGGTTGAGCCAAAGTGTCTCCACTTGAGTCTCAACCTTACTTCGCTCTCGTTATGCTTACGCCTTAACGCCGTATTTCTTGTTGAACTTATCGATACGACCGCGTGCAGAAGCAGCTTTCTGCTGACCGGTGTAGAAAGAATGACACTTAGAGCAAACCTCTACGTGGATCTCTTCCTTGGTGGAACCGGTAACGAACTCGTTGCCGCAGTTGCAGGTAACCTTAGCCTGATAATAAGCTGGATGGATTCCTTCTCTCATGATTTTCACCTCTTCACTTTCTCAATTATATAGTACTGTGATCGTCTAACGGTCTCATTCGTACCGTTAAAATCACGCCACATCTATAAACAGCTCCATAATTGTATCATAGAACGATAGCCTTGGCAAGCATATTTTCTAAGGTTTTCAAAGATTTTTCATCAGAACATACGCCGTTTTTTCGCCACTTCCACAAACTCCCGGTTGGTGCGGGTCTGGGCGAACAGATCCAGGATGCGCTCCACGGAATCCTCCGGCTTCAGGCTGTTGGTTGCCTTGCGGACAATATCCACTGCCTCGGCCTCATCACGGCTGAGAAGCAGGTCATCGCGGCGGGTGCCGGACTTTAAGATGTCGATAGCCGGGAAGATCCGTTTCTCGGAAAGCTTGCGGTCTAACACCAGCTCCATGTTACCGGTGCCCTTGAACTCCTCATAGATCACATCGTCCATGCGGCTTCCGGTATCCACCAGAGCTGTTGCCAGAATGGTCAGGCTGCCGCCCTCCCGCATGTTGCGGGCCGCGCCGAAAAACCGCTTTGGCATGTGCAGGGCCGCCGGATCCAGGCCGCCGGAAAGGGTACGGCCGCTCGGCGGAACCACCAGGTTGTAGGCCCGGGCCAGACGGGTGATGCTGTCTAAGAGAATGATGACATCTCTGCCATGCTCTACCAGACGCTTCGCGCGCTCGATGACCATCTCGGACACGCGTTTATGGCGCTCCGGCAGCTCATCGAAGGTAGAATAGATCACCTCGACATTGTTCCCTACTACGGACTCTTTGATATCGGTAACCTCCTCCGGGCGCTCATCGATCAGAAGGATGATCATGTGCATATCCGGATGATTGTTGGTGACTGCCTGGGCCACCTGCTTTAACAGGGTAGTCTTACCGGCCTTCGGCGGAGATACGATCATGCCTCGCTGGCCCTTACCGATTGGTGCCAGAAGATCCAGAACCCGCATGGCGGTGCTGCTCTTGCCCTGGGTCTCCATATGGAGGCGGCTGTTCGGGAAGATCGGGGTCAGATCCTCAAAATTCGGACGGCGTTCCAGCGCGCTGACCGGATAACCATTCACGTTTTTGATATATAAAAGAGCCGCGAACTTTTCATTGGAGGTCTTCACACGGCGGTTTCCATTGATGATATCACCAGTCTTTAAGTTGAAACGGCGGATCTGGGTCGGGGACACATACACGTCATTCTCTCCCGGAAGAAAGTTCTCACAGCGAATGAAACCAAAGCCGTCCGGCATCACTTCCAGGATGCCGCTTGCCGGTACACCACTGTCCATCTCTTCCTGTGATTTCTCAGCAACCTCGTCCCGATTGTTCTGATATGCCGGCTGCTCATTATTCTGGTTCTGGCGGTTCTGGTAAGGCTGTTCCCCATTTTGGGCCTGGCGGTTCTGATAAGTCTGTTCGCCATTCTGGTTCTGGCGGTTCTGATAAGTCTGTTCGCCATTCTGGTTCTGGCGGTTCTGATAAGTCTGTTCGCCATTCTGGTTCTGGCGGTTCTGATAAGTCTGTTCACCATTCTGATTCTGGCGGTTCTGGTAAGACTGCTGCTCCCCCTGCGCGTTATTATTCCGTCTTGCCGCGGCAGGCCGGCCATTCTGTCCACGGTTCTGGTAGGAAGTGCGGGTCGGCTGGGAATTCTCCGGCACTGCCGTCTCATGACCGATATTTTCCTCTGCTGCATTGCAAAGCGCTTCGATCAGTTCTGCTTTTCTCAGGGCGGTTGCCCCCTTAATTCCCTGCTTCTTCGCCATTTCCTTTAATACAGCTACAGGTAATGTCTGCAATTTTTCTCTCATATATGTTCTCCATTCTAAGCTTGTTCAAGTGGGTGGGATAATAATGATAGATATGGTTTTCACCATGTGATTAATCAATTTCCGAATGATGCGGGAGCTGCAGTCCGCAGCCCCCACGCATGATTTTATTATAATGGAATTCCCGAAAAAAGAAAAGATTTATTTTACCTGGATTCGCTGTCATCCCTTACCGATTCCCGCAAAAAGCGCATATGTTCGCCAATTTTCGACTCATAGCCGTTTTCGGACGGATGGTAAAATACCTGTTCTTCCATTCCATCCGGCAGATACTGCTGTTTTACGTAATGATTCGGATAGTTGTGAGCGTATTTGTATCCGATTCCATGTCCCAGTTTTGCGGAGCCACCATAATGGGAGTCCTGCAGATGCGCCGGAACCGGCATGGAACGCTGATTTTTCACGGCATCCATTGCCTCGAACACGGCATTGCACGCGGAATTGGATTTCGGTGCTGTTGCCACATAGAGGACCGCCTGGGAAAGAATGATCTGGGCCTCCGGCATACCAATGCGCTCCACCGCCTGTGCCGCGCTGACGGCCACGGTAAGTGCCTGCGGATCCGCGTTTCCCACATCCTCTGCCGCGCAGATCATGATCCGGCGGGCAATGAACTTGATGTCCTCTCCGGCGTAAAGCATGCGTGCCAGGTAGTAAACCGCCGCATCCGGGTCCGATCCGCGCATGCTCTTGATGAACGCTGAGATAGTATCGTAATGGTTATCTCCGTCTTTATCGTAGCGGACCGCGCGTTTCTGAATGCACTCCTGGGCCACCTCCAGCGTAATGTGGATCAGGCCGTCTGCCTGGTCACGCTCCGTGGTAAGAACGCCCAGTTCCACGGCATTTAAGGCCGCGCGGGCATCTCCGCCAGATACATCCGCGAGGAAATCTGCCGCTTCGTCATCGATCACCGCATGATAACTTCCCATGCCCTTTTTCTCATCCCTCACCGCCCGCAGGATCAATTCTTTTACATCTTCCTTCTCCAGTGCCTTCAGTTCAAAGATCCGGGAGCGTGAAAGAAGCGCGCCATTTACCTCAAAGTAGGGATTCTCCGTGGTCGCGCCAATGAGAATCAGGGTTCCATCCTCCACATAAGGAAGCAGATAATCCTGCTGGCTTTTATTGAAGCGGTGGATCTCATCTACAAACAGGATGGTCTTTTTTCCGTACATGCCCAGGGCATCCTTTGCCTCCTTCACCACATCCTCCATGTCCTTCTTCCCCGCCACGGTTGCGTTGATCTGGCGGAAGCTGGCACTGGTGGTGTTGGCAATCACCTTGGCCAGCGTGGTTTTTCCGGTTCCCGGCGGGCCATAAAAGATGATGGAACCAAGCTGGTCCGCCTTGATGGCGCGGTAAAGCAGCTTGTCCTTTCCGATGATGTGCTTCTGCCCTACCACCTCGTCCAGCGTGGTGGGGCGCATACGGGACGCCAGGGGCGATTCCTGCTCCTGGGTGCTCGCTCTCATATAGTCAAACAGATCCATGTATCTTGTTTCCTCCTCTTGCCGCAGCTTTCCGGACGTCTGGCCGCAAACTGCAGCGTATGCTTTTTTCCAGTATAATCCGCGCGGATTCCTGCGTCAACCAGGATTCGCGGCGGTAATCTATCCAGCTTCCCAGTGCCTGTTTCGTCTGCTCAGCCGGATCGGCTGCCCGCCTGCATTATCCGGACAGTGCCAGACACTCTGCCCTGCTTCAGTCCACCAGCAGTTCTTCCACGGTCACAAATTCATAACCCTGCTTCTGCAGGTCATCCACGATCCGCAGAGCCGCCTCCACGGAGGTTGGGAAGATATCATGCATCAGGATGATATCACCATTCTTCACATCTTTCTCTACCCTCCGTACAATCTGCTCTGTGTTCTGCAGCTTCCAGTCCAGGGAATCCACATTCCACAGCACTGTAGTCAGATTCACCCGGCACTCCAGCTGTTCATTCCAGGCACCGTAGGGCGGACGCAGATACTCCGGCCGTCTGCCGGTGATGTCCTGAATAAGCGTCTCCGTCTGTTCGATTTCCGCGCAGGCCTGCTCTGCCCCTTCCTTTGTCATCTGGATGTGGCGGTAGCTGTGATTGCCGATAAGGTGTCCCTCCTCCTGCATCCGCTGTACCAGTGATTCTTTTCCGGCAATATTTTCTCCCATGAGGAAAAATGTGGCTTTCACGTCGCGCTGCTTCAGTCCGTCTAGCAGGGCAGGCGTGCAGGTCTGATGGGGGCCGTCATCGAAGGTGAGGGCAACCTGGCGAGGCTGGGCGGTGGATGCCTGTGGGATAGACGGCCGGACGGAGGACAGCGGAGTGGTGGACGACCAAATAGTGGATGCCTGAATGGTGGACGGCTGAGCGGTAGATGACTGGAAGGTACCGCACTGGTGCCGCGCAATCGCAAAAACCGTGCCGGCCAGGGCTCCATCTGCCAGAAGCACCAAAAACAGCAGCAGACTCATTGCCGGCAGCTTCCATTTTCTTTTACTCACAGCAGTACCCTCCACGCCCTCTTTTCCCTATTATTTATATCAGAATTTCCCTGCGGATATGCTTGCGTTTTTCCTCCATGTGCGCTACAATAGTCATGTCAAATATTTTGAAGTATTTGAAATATGCTTCATTAATTCCGATATTAGAAAGTATTTCATGGAAATTAGAAACCTGATTACATTTACCAAAGTAGCTGAGACCCAGAGTCTCTCCAAGGCTGCAAAAGCGCTGGGTTACGCCCAGTCTACCGTTACCATGCAGATGCAGCAGCTGGAGCAGGAACTCGGAACGCAGCTCTATGAGCGTGTGGGCAAACAGATCCGTATCACCCAGACCGGGCAGGAATTCTTATCCTACGCAGGCGCCATCGTCCGTATGTCGGAAGAAGCCCTGATGGTTGGCAGACAGAAGGACGCCGCTGTAAGCGGTTCTCTGCGTCTTGGCATATTAAGCCCGCTGTCCCCGGCTGTTGGCAGCGCCATTGCGCGCTACCTGCAAAGCTATCCCCAGGTTGACCTGGAGGTGCAGACCGTACAGAATCCGGACGATCTGCTTTCCCGTCTGCGGCATAACGAGATTGACCTCGCCCTGACGCTGGACACGCTTTACACCGATGCCGATCTGCTCCATGCTTTGGAAGATCAGCCGGTTCCGGTTCACTATTACACAAACAAAGCACATCCTCTAACCAGCCATGCAGGACCGGGCGCAGAAGATGTTTCCCATTATCCGATCATCCGCACCAGCTGTTACAATTCCAGGGCGAACGTTTCTGCTTCCAGGCAGCTGTATATTGCGGATCCGGGATTAGCGCTTTCCATTGCAGCCAGCGCGAATCCACAAAGTGGTTCCTCTGTTATTGTTCCGGTTCCGGATCTGATTGCGCAGAATCATCCGCTCTTTCAAAATCTGGCCCGGCTGAACTGCGAATGCGACATTCCATCACTCTGGCTGCAGACGCTTTACCACCGGAACAAATGGCTCACCGGAGCCATGAAGGCCTGGCTTTCTGATAGCCAGAAGCTTTCCTTTTCCCTTTGACAACTTTTCCATTTTTTGTTTTGGCATAGCGTGCGTGGCCGGCCACTTTCCCCGGTCACGCACCCATCACACAAGCTTTAAAACTCCTGCCTGTGAACTGCAATCACCCACCGCTTCAGTATCTAAAGAAATGCCGAAATTGCTTGACAGAAAAGGGGTTGGGTGGTAAACTCACAGTGTATTTTGATATGAGCTTTTGATTCACATATTTTTGTAAGTCAAGAAGTACATTCCAGATTTACAAAAATATGTGATTTTTGTTTCATACGAAAATACAAATTTTATTTTTTTATAGGAGGTACCACAATGAATAACGGTACAGTTAAATGGTTCAACGCAACTAAGGGTTATGGCTTCATCACCAACGATGAGACTGGCGAGGAAGTATTCGTACACTTCTCCGGTATCGTAGCTGACGGCTACAAGACCTTAGAGGATGGCCAGAAAGTTACCTTCGATACCGCTGAGGGCAACCGTGGTCTGCAGGCTGTTAACGTTCACGTTGTAGCTTAATTTACCACCTGAAAATAGGATACCCGGAAATCCGCAAGGGCTTCCGGGTATTTTTTTGCATATTTTTTGTATAACAGAAAAACCCCGGAAATCCTTGCGGATCCCGGGGTTTTAAGCTCTAGTTGAGTTTTAATTACTTCAGGGTAACTTTTGCGCCCTCAGCCTCAAGTTTAGCCTTGATGTCCTCAGCCTCTTCCTTAGAAGCGCCCTCTTTCAGGACCTTCGGAGCACCGTCAACTACGTCCTTAGCCTCTTTCAGACCAAGACCGGTAGCTTCACGTACAACCTTGATAACTTTAACCTTGTTCGGGCCAACCTCGGTCAGCTCTACGTCGAACTCAGTCTTCTCCTCAGCTGCCTCGCCTGCGCCTGCTGCTGCTGCAACTACAACGCCTGCTGCTGCGGATACGCCGAACTCTTCCTCACAAGCCTTTACCAGGTCGTTCAGCTCTAATACGGATAACTCTTTGATAGCTTCGATAAACTCTGCAGTGGTTAACTTTGCCATTTTAATTTCCTCCATTAAAATAATTATAATTCTAAATCAATTGTTGTTCGATATGACATCGAAATGCTTACTTCTGACTGCTCATACGGCTGGCCGCAGAACTATGCTCAGATAATTAAGCCTCTGCGCCCTGCTTCTCAGCGATCTGATTAAGCACACGAGCGAAGTTGGTGATCGGAGACTGGATGCTTCCCAGTAACTTTCCGAGAAGTACTTCTCTGGACGGGATAGTTGCAATAACCTGCATACCCTTCTGATCATAGTAAGTACCTTCAACAACACCAGCTTTGATCTCAAGCTTGTCTGCTTTCTTAGCAAACTCAGCCAGGATTCTTGCCGGAGCTGTAGCGTCGTCCTTAGATACTGCGATTGCGGTCGGTCCTTCTAAATCCGGATCCAGAGCTGCGAAATCGGTACCCTCAGCTGCACGCTTGATCATGGTGTTCTTATATACTTTGTAAGCAACACCAGCTTCTCTTAACTGCTTACGAAGCTCGGTATCCTGAGCAACAGTAAGACCACGATAGTCTACTACTACTGCGGATGCAGCGCCGTTTAACAGCTCGGAGATCTCAGCTACGATAGGCTGTTTTAACTCAACTTTAGCCATGAATGTCTTCCTCCTGTTTTATTATATAACTGGAGACTGCAAGGAAAAGCCCCACTGTGCAAGACAGAGGGGCTCTACAAATTCGTCGTTTAATACAAAATTGTACGTTCCTCGGTAGGCGGCTGTAACCTTACGCCTTACGGCACCTACTGTCTTCGGCAGTCAATACTTGTGTATGATAACATACTATATTTGGATTGTCAATCAGTTTTTTGCAAAATCTGATTAAGCCATCAGCTTAACTACGTTCAGCTTAACGCCCGGGCCCATGGTAGAGGTCAGGGTTGCGCTCTTAATGTAAGCACCCTTTAAGGTAGCCGGTTTTGCTTTGTTGATTGCATCCATAAGCGTCTGGAAGTTGTCCGCTAACTGCTCCTCAGTGAAAGAAGCTTTACCCACTGGCACGTGGATAATGTTGGTTTTATCAAGTCTGTACTCGATCTTACCAGCTTTGATATCGTTGATAGCTTTGGTTACGTCCATGGTTACGGTACCAGCCTTCGGGTTTGGCATTAAGCCCTTCGGTCCAAGTACACGGCCCAGACGACCAACAACGCCCATCATATCCGGGGTAGCTACAACTACATCAAAATCTAACCATCCCTCGTTCTGGATCTTCGGGATCAGCTCCTCAGCGCCTACGAAATCTGCGCCTGCAGCCTGAGCCTCGTCAGCCTTTGCACCCTTAGCGAAAACAAGGATTCTGGTAACTTTACCAGTACCGTGCGGCAGAACAACTGCACCACGGATCTGCTGGTCAGCGTGACGTCCGTCACAACCGGTTCTGATATGAGCCTCAATGGTTTCATCAAATTTAGCTACAGCAGTCTTCTTAACAAGTGCGATAGCGTCTGCTGCATCATAAAGAGTAGCGCGGTCTACTGCTTTAGCCGCTTCTACGTATCTCTTTCCATGTTTCATAATAAAATAACCTCCTAGTGGTATTGTCGGGGATGTCCCTCCCACGTATTTAAAGTTTCATCTCAGTCCTGTATGAAGAATTACTCCTCAACAGTGATACCCATGCTTCTTGCAGTACCTGCAATCATGCTCATAGCTGCTTCCAGACTTGCTGCGTTTAAGTCAGGCATCTTGGTCTCAGCGATCTTCTGAAGATCTGCCTTAGAGATGGTAGCAACTTTGGTCTTGTTCGGGGTTGCGGAACCGGATTTGATCTTGCAGGCTTTCTTTAACAGAACAGCTGCCGGCGGAGTCTTGGTAACGAAGCTGAAGCTTCTGTCTGCGTATACGGTAATAACAACCGGGATGATCAGATCGCCCTGATCTGCGGTTCTTGCGTTGAACTCCTTGGTGAACTGTACGATATTAACACCGTGCTGACCCAGTGCCGGACCTACTGGCGGAGCCGGGGTAGCCTTGCCTGCCGGGATCTGTAATTTGATGTAACCAGTTACTTTCTTTGCCATGATAATGACCTCCTAATAATGTGGTATTGTCGGGGGTGTCCCTCCCACGAACCGGCATCACCGGTCCTTTTTCGTTGTTACATGTGTTTCACTTCTGTGAAATTGAGTTCAACCGGTGTTTCACGGCCGAACATTTCGACATTGATCGTAAGAGTGTGCTTACTCTCATTGATAGACTTAACGGCACCGATCGTGTCCTTCCATGCGCCGGCGGTTACCACAATGGTATCACCAACCGCATAATCCAGAGCGACTTCTGTCTTTCCGAATCCGAGGCTCTCCATCTCCTCATCGCTTAACGGAACAGGCTTGGAACCCGGTCCGACAAAGCCGGTTACGCCGCGGGTGTTGCGTACTACATACCAGGTATCATCGTTCATGATCATATGGATGAGTACATAGCCCGGGAACATTTTCTTGTCCGCAAGCTTCTCCACGCCGTTCTTGAGTTCTGCGACTTCGAGCATCGGAACAGAAACTTCGAGGATCTGATCCTGAAGGTTACGGTTCTCAATGGTTTTCTCAATGTCAACTTTAACTTTGTTCTCGTAGCCTGAATAGGTATGAACTACATACCACTTTGCTTCTGACATCTTATCACCCTCGCCTTAATTAAATAATGAAGCTGAGGCCCCATTTGATAATGAAATCCAGGATTGCGATGATAATTCCCAGCGCAGCGGTAACCGCCACAACAGCAACAGTCTGCTTGCCAACGGTTTCCTGGTCAGGCCATACGATTTTGTTGAACTCAGCTTTTAAACCCTTGAAAAAGCTCTTCTTCGGAGCCTTCTCAGTGCCTGTAGTTTCTCCCATATTTCACACTCCTTACTTGGTTTCTTTGTGTAAAGTATGAGTTTTGCAGAATCTACAATATTTTTTGGTCTCCATGCGATCCGGATGTGTCTTTTTATCCTTCGTCATGTTGTAGTTCCGCTGTTTACATTCTGTACATGCCAGTGTAATCTTTGTGCGCACGACTTCCACCTCCACTTGATTTTTTCGTTGTTTTTCAGCCCTTTTTTCTGCCGAATCAGCCCACTGGCTAATTTTGAGCATAAAAAAAAGACCTAAGCTCTTCCATTCGCCATACCACTATAGCATAACGATGTCCATGCGTCAATCTTTTTCTTTATTTTTTTGCCGGAAATCCGCGTGTTTCCGTGGTTTTTCCGGATTTTTTCATATTTTTTCCATGTTTCTTCCGTTTTTTCAGCTTATAAGCCACCACCGATACAGATAGAAACGAAATAAACCTGACGCACTCCGGCTGCTTTTAAAACTCTGGCGCAGGCTTCTATGGTGCTGCCTGTGGTGTAAATGTCGTCTGCAAGAATGACCGTTTGTGGGAGTTTTGCTGCTTTACCTGCGGGCACTGAAGCTGTTCGTCCCGGCATCCTCCGGCTATCCGTTTTGTCCTGCGCAGGTTCCTGTCTGAATTCTGCCGCCACCGCGAATGCGTGGCGCAGATTCCGCAGACGCTCATCCGGACCGAGTTCTTTCTGCGGTGCTGTCTTTTTAGTCCGGACCAGCAGGCGTTCGTTTACCGGAAGTCCGGTCAGCCGCCCCAGGCGTACTGCCAGCTCCCCCGCCTGGTTAAAGCCACGGCTCCGCAGTCTTGCCGGATGGACTGGCACCGGCACCAGCACCGCGTCTTTATGACACTTGAAAAAATAGCCGTACCGCCTTGCAATGGCCTCTGCGTAAAAATCCAGATACTCCCGGCGGTTTTTGTACTTGACCGCCGCTATGGATTTCTGCGCCACAGTGTCATAGCGGATTAAAGCCACGCCGGACTCAAAGCTGCGCTGCCGCCGCAGGCAGTCCGGGCAGTATTCCGCCCGGTCACTGATGAGCTCCGTCCCGCACTTTTTACAGGACGGCTGCTGAATAAAATGAAGCTTCGGCACGCAGCCAGAACAGATGAGCGCACCCTCCGGCAGTACAATCTGGCTGCAGACCGGACAGCAGCGGGGAAAGAGCAGGCCGACCAGGGGTTCTATTTTTACAATTCTGATTTCATGACCTCCTGAATCCGGATCTTCAATCCGGTGTAACGGCGCTGTTCTACCTCGTTGTCCACCATGGCCTGCAGCATCTCCGGAATTCCTACCAGGCACACACAGGCACGGGCACGGGTGACCGCCGTGTAAATCAAGTTTCTTGTCATCAGCATGCGGGGGCCGGAATAGACCGGAATGACGACTGCCGGATACTCACTTCCCTGGGACTTATGAATGGTGATGGCGTAGGCCAGCTCCAGCTCTTCCAGCTGCTTAAAGCTGTAGTCCACCATCTTTCCCTCGTCAAACTCTACGGTCAGCTCTTCCGCAAAGGTGTTAATCTCACGGATGATGCCGATATCCCCGTTAAACACCCCGGCTCCGGAATCCACCGGAATGCCATAGCGGTTGCGGGTCTCCCACTCAATCTGGTAGTTGTTCTTAATCTGCATGACCTTATCCCCGACACGGTAGATGGTTCCGCCCACTTCTTTTTCCGGCTTGGACGGGTCCTGCGGATTTAAAAAGCTCTGCAGAATGGTATTCAGCCGTTCCACGCCAAGCGCGCCCTTCCGCATGGGCGTCATGATCTGAATATCAAACATATCCGCATGCACATAATTCGGAAGCTTTTCCCTCACCAGCGTCAGCATGGCGCTGATAATGGCGTCCGGCTGTTCCCGGCGGATAAACAGAAAATCCTTGCTGCGTTTTCCCAGCGGGATCCGTTCTCCATCGTTGATCTTATGGGCGTTCACGATGATGTCACTCTCCGCAGCCTGACGGAAGATCCGGGTCAGCTGTACCACATTAAAGGCTTTGGACGCGATCAGATCACGCAGGACGTTGCCCGGACCTACACTCGGAAGCTGGTTGGTATCACCCACCAGAATCAGGCGGGTTCCCGGGTTCACGGCACGAAGAAGCGCGTGCATCAGGTAAATATCTACCATGGACATTTCATCAATAATGATGGCATCCGCATCCAGCGGATTCTCCTCGTTGCGCTCAAAGTGCATGCCAGAAGTATCTTTATCATCAGACGGAACTCCGGTCAGCTCCAGAAGCCGGTGAATGGTGCGCGCCTCGTAGCCGGTGGCTTCTGTCATACGCTTAGCCGCGCGTCCGGTCGGTGCCGCCAGAAGAATCTCCATCTCCTCCTGTTCAAAATAGCGGATGATGGTGTTGATGGTTGTTGTCTTACCGGTACCAGGGCCGCCAGTGATGATAAGAAGGCCGCTGTTGACTGCCTCAATGACTGCCCGGATCTGAAGCTCATCCGGCTCAATCTTCTCTTCCTCGCAGATCTTCTCCAGTTTTTTTCGGATTTCTGTTTCCGGCTCGGAACCGCGCAGGTTCAGGTCGTGGAGCATGCGGGCGGTGTTGAGTTCTGTGTAGTAATACTGGGAGGCATAGACATGGCGGGACGGCGGATCTGTTTCCTGCGCCGCCGTCTCCGGATCCGGCACATTCTCCTCATTCACCTTCACCACGATCTTCTTTTCCATCTGCAGATCTGTCAGATGCTTTTCCATCACGGACGGATCTACGCGCAGAAGTTCGGAAGCCGACGCCAGAAGCTCCTCCTGCGGAAGATAGGTGTGTCCGTTGGCCACAGACTGCAGAAGGGTGTAGTAAATACCACTGCGGATGCGGAAGTCGGAATCCGTGAAAATGCCGACCTTCTGGGCAATCTCATCCGCCATCTTAAATCCGACACCCTGGATATCGTCCGCCAGGCGATATGGATTTTCCTTGATGATACCATACATACGCGGGCCATATTCATTATAAATTTTCAGGGCCAGGCTCATGGAGATACCGTAATCCTGCAGAAACATCATGGCCTGACGCATTTCTTTCTTGGATTCCATCTGCTCAGAAATGGCCCGGGCCATCTTTTCGCTGATGCCCTTTACCTCTGCCAGACGTTCCGGCTCTTCTTCAATGATGCGGAACGTATCTGCCTTAAACCGGCGCACGATACGCGCTGCCAGAGCCGTTCCCACACCGCGGATGGCACCGGAACCCAGATACCGTTCCATGGATGCCGTATCTTCCGGTGCTTTCAGCTCGTAGGATTCCACCTGAATCTGGTCGCCGTAAACGGGATGCTCCACGTCACGCCCTGTGGCCTCAATAAAATCTCCCTCACTGATATAAGGAAAAGTTCCCACCAGAACGTAATCCAGGCCATCCGCGCTGACATTCAGGATGGAGTAGCCATTCTCCTCGTTGCGATATTTGATTTTCTCCACATATCCACTTACTGTCGCCATGTTTGTATCTCCTGCGAAAAGAAAGGCCCCGCGTCCGCGATGGACACGAGACCCTTTCAGTTGCCCGTTTGTCTTCTTTCTTAGTTGAATTCCTGCTCTTTTTTGTCTCCATGCTGGAACTCGATGAACTTACCGGTTCCGATTGCCACTGCAGTCAGCGGATCTTCCGCTACCATGGTGGTAATGCCGGTTTTCTCCTCGATCAGCTGGTCGAGACCGTTTAACAGGGAACCACCGCCTGTCATTACGATGCCGCGGTCAAAGATATCTGCTGCCAGTTCCGGAGGAGTTCTCTCCAGGACGTTGTGAACAGCGTCTACGATCTGCATAGCCGGCTCACGCAGTGCCTCCAGAGTCTCCTCGGAAGTAACCACGATGGTCTTCGGGAGTCCGGTTACCAGGTTACGGCCACGTACTTCCATGGTCAGTACTTCCGGTCTGCGGTATGCGGTACCGATGTTGATCTTGATTTCCTCTGCGGTTCTCTCACCGATCAGCAGGTTGTGCTTCTTTCTCATATAGCGGACCAGCGCCTCATCAAAATCATCACCCGCAATCTTGATGGAGGTGCTTACTACGGTTCCGCCCAGGGAGATGACTGCGATATCCGCAGTACCGCCTCCGATATCTACGATCATGTTTCCGCATGCCTTGGAGATGTCGATTCCGGCACCGATGGCTGCTGCTACCGGCTCCTCAATGATGGAGACCTCGCGCGCGCCCGCCTGATAGGTAGCGTCCTCAACTGCCTTCTTCTCAACCTCAGTAGCTCCGCTCGGGATGCAGACTGCGATACGCGGCTTACGCAGGGTTCTCTTGCCGACTGCTTTATTGATGAAATATTTTAACATCTTCTCGGTAACGGTATAATCGGAAATAACGCCCTGGCGCAGCGGTCTTACCGCGATGATATTGCCCGGGGTTCTTCCGATCATCAGACGCGCTTCCTCGCCGATGGCCATGATCTTGTTGGAATCACGGTCAATTGCTACTACGGAAGGCTCTTTGAGCACAACGCCTTTGCCTTTGATATACACCAAAATGCTCGCCGTACCTAAATCGATTCCGATATCGTTGGATACTAACATAAATTTCCTCCTGATGTTTCTCGTTTCCTAACTGCTTTGTATCTTCGCAGTTACCTTGTTTCCCACTTCTATCCATGAATATGCGCAGAGAGCGCATTTTTCGTTCTAATCTCTCTTATTATATACAATCCAGGAGGTTTTTGAAAGGGTTTTTTTATTTTTTATTATGTTTATATTTTTTTTATGATGGCGACACAGTTTAGTCACAATTCTTTTTTATACTTTAAGTACATTATCCGAAAGGGTAATGGAACCTTTGTTTCAAGTGCATACTTGAAATTACAAAGCTTTTTCATACTCATACCGGGCAGCCCGAAACTGCCCGGCCCCCCTAAAACATTTTCTTTTATTTTGTATACCTACCATTCCCAAAATCAAAGGGCGAAAAGGACTGCCAAACCTTTTCGCCCTTTGATTTTCTTATTTTTTCCGTTTCTTTTTTCCGTGCCATCCTATGAGACTGCCACAGCGTTTTGTACCGGATCCGGCCAGCCCCAGTCCTGCTGCCGATAAAAGAAACAGACCCGATAAAAGCTGAGTATGCCGCACATCTCCCATCTTTGGAAGGCGGAGCCGCCAGCGTCCATCCGGACCCAGATACAGCCAGCCTGTGCCGTCCGGCGAAGAAGGCTGATACCAGGCAAGAATTTTCCCGATGCGGAACACCGGCTGAATTTCCGGCTGCGGTGTTTTTGGATTTTCATGCCCGAAGTCACTGGGTGTTTTCGGTGGCTCTTCCGTTTTTTGCGGTTCCGGGGGCTTTGGTTCCGGCGTGTCAGGCTCTGGTTTCTCCGGTTCGGGAGTGTCTGGTCCGGGCGGTTCCGGCTCCGGGGCTTTGCGGTCTATCACGGTAATCTGATACTGTGTCTGCCCGTTCCACGGATAGGATGCCACGCCGGTATCCGGCGCGAACTGCCAGCAGAACACCTCTGGATTTAATTCGTAACCGGGTGGTGCTTCCACCTCACGCAGTTCATACCAGAAGGGACGGATCGTACCATTCTCCAGCACCGCCCCCACAGGCAGATTCGTTTTCTCTACAGGTGCCGTCAGCCGCATAGAATAAACAGGCTGCCGCATATCCGTTCTTCCCGGAATTTTTCCGGACAGAATTTCTGCCGCCCAGCTTCTCTCCGCTTCCGGATATGCCCTCAGTTCAAACACCGCGCCCTCCAGTGGACCGCCTGCGGAATCAGTCTTTTTCAGTATCAGTCTTCCTGTCACCGGCCGGTCATTCACGCGCACAATCCGGATTTCCGGCTGCCACTCATAAACAATCTGTACCGGCTGAAACGTTGTGTAATAAGCCGGGCTTTCCTGTTCCGCAAGCCAGTAGGTCCCATCCGGCAGACGCCGGATCCGGTGCGGCTTTAAATCTCCCTCTGCATACCCCTGTGGAATTCTGTGATTGATGGCATCCAGCTCTGTATAGCGGCCATCGCTGCCGCTCACCCAGGAGTCAAACAGATAACGGCTGCTTCTGGTCAGCCCTCCTTCTTCATCTGCCCGGTAAAGCGCCAGTCTTGCCCCCGCCAGTTCTTTGCTTCCGTTTTCATAAACTTTGGAGATGAGCAGCGTTCCTTCCTCATTTTCGATCCGGTACAGCTGGACTGTCCCGGTGTCCTTCACTGTAACCAGAACTGCTTCCCCGCGGACAAACCCCGGTGGCACTTCCGTTTCCACCAGTACATAGCTGCTTTCTGCCGGCAGATAGTCAAACCGCTGGTGATTTTCCAGAGTCAGGTAAGTGCAGGCATAGGCATTGATCTCCGGAAGCTGCTGCCACTCAAACTGATACTCGAAACGGTAAAGATGATCGGACAGCGGATCCTGCTCCTTCGTCACTCCGATGCGGATGCAGGCACCGCTCTCTGTCCGGTATGTATAGACCGTCTGCTTCGGATCCTGCGGGCGCAGAAGTTCTTTCTGCCGTTCTGACACATATTCGGCCCGGCGCAGATCCACTCCATCATCCCAGGCAACGCTGCTTCCCGGCTTCGCGCCATGTTCCAGATACATGGTTTCAAAAGCGGTTGGGAATTCCCGGTACGTGGTACCGTCATCGGTTATCCAGTGCGTCACAGGTGAGTCTTCCACATAAAGCAGCTGTCCATCCTCGTCCCGGCATACCTTCCCCGCCGCGTCCAGCTTTGCCGGATACAGCGTAAAACCAGCTCCTGCCACCGGCACCTCCCCATCCGCGCTGTCCTTTCCATTTTCCAGGCAGTATTTTTCCACCTCTACCCGGGTATGTTCTTCCTTCATCTCAAATTTCTGCAGCTCCGGCCGGTCAGTTACCCTGACCGCTACCGAATCGTGGGAAACAAAGCCGGAAGGAACCTGAATTTCTTTCCAGAGATAGCTTCCAACTGGAAGATGTGTAATCCCATGCGGAGTTTCATCCGTGGTCCATTTCATATACCAGTCAGCATTTTCTTCCTGCTGGCATGTTGCAGTGTCTTGTCCTTTCTGCGTTTTCCGCACATTCTTTCCCGCGAATTCTCCCTCCGTTTTCCACAGTCCAAGCACCGCGCCTTTTACATATCCACAATCAAATGCCGAGTTTTCCCCGGATGTGGTCAGGCTGCCTTCCGCATCCCCGTATGCGTCCGAACCTCCGTCAATTTTGGAAAATTCTGTTTTTGTCGGCTCATCGACCATGGTCACTGTCTGGATCCTGGCCGTTTCTTCCACAGAGATTCCCATCGGAAGCGCCTTTGCAAATCCTTCTGGTGCCTCAAGCTCCTCCATAATATATGTCCCGGCGGCAACCCGCTCCAGAATATCAGCGCTTCCCTCCTTTACGACGGATGTGAACGGATCATTGGGGTACTGCTCCGATGTCGTCCAGGTGTTTTCCATTACATAAGCTTCTCCGTTCCGGTGTAAAAGCGCCTGGTTTTCATCGACCTGCATCTCGTGCTCCTGTACCGCGTAAGCGGCATGATTGTACGCTTCCAGATTATCTGAATGCTGTGAACGGACAAAATCTCCGTTTCGGTCATAGAGTTCTGCTGCCTTATCATAAGTTTCCATGCTCTGCTGATAATAAGTCACCAGTCCGTGCCGGTCATATACCGGATCCATGCTCTTTTCAAAGCTTCCGTTATTGTCATCCAGGAGAACCTCATCATTCAGATTCTGCCTCTGAGCATTCCGGGAAAGCGTGGATTCCCTGTGGCTTTCCTCTCCCGCTTCGGACCTCCAGCTTCCGGTCAGATAAGCCTCCTCTCCATTTCCGGCAAGCGCAGCGCGGAATGTGGTAATCTTGTCCCGGGCAATGATATTACCGTAGCTGTCCCGGCGAATATTGACCGGCCACACAAGCACCTGTTTTTTTCCTGCGCCGGTTCCATCCCGGCCCCGGAGCTGATCCCAGCTTCCATTGGTTCCGTCAAAATCCCGCACGACATACGCCATGCCCGTGTACGGATCTACCAGAGCGTCCCGCGCGCCGTCCCGGCCCAGATGATACACATGGGTTCCTGCGTCCACGGTCAATATCTTATCTTTTGCATCGTATGCCAGTTTTGTCAGGTCACCACCTGTAAATTCCAGAAATTTCAAGGCACCTTTCCAGGCAAAGGCCTGATAACGCCCGTCTTTTCCATCTGTCTCCGGCGTAATTTCCAATACCAGATCGCTCAGGTCGTAATACAGGATATCCGTGTCCGGCCGCATGACGGTAACGGAATTCCAGACATTTCCTTCCGCATGGACGATTTCACCATAATGGTCCACGCCGGCCGGCCAGGATGCCGTATAAAGGTGCCCGTCTTCGTCCCGTTCCGGGAGAAATTCTGTCTTTTCTCCTCCGTATCCTTCCTTTACATACATACGGTCAATATGTCCTGCGTCATTCCGCTCAATTACCAGTCCCTCATACGCAAAATCCTGGGAATCGCCCGACGGAGTCAGGGCAATGGCGTCAAAGAGCGTCATAGTGGCACCTGCCGCATACTCTGCGGCGGCTTTTTGTGCAGGCTCCTTTTCCGGCTGTGCCTCCAGCTTCTCCACCTGCAGGCGGATCGGTTCATTTTCCAGATAAACCCGGGCCGTATGGCTCTGATCTTGCGGCTTTGTGCCATAAGTCGTCTGCTCATCTGCCGGATCCTCATAGATCGCCGCAAGGACTCTGCTGTCCGGTGTTCCGTTCTGATAATAGGTCACCTGGTCCGAATAAATTTCCAGCGCTACCGGTTTTGAGCGGGCATATCCCACTGGAGGCCTGGTCTCGCACAGGACGTAGGTTCCCGCTGAGAGCGGCTGGGGTGTATTCAGATATCCAACTGTCTGCAGCTGGTACTCCATCCCACTGCCCGGCTCATTTTCAGAACCATTTTCCTGACTGTCTCCACGGTCATTTTCTGAATGGTTTCCGGGTCTGCTTACCAGTCCGTCCCGCACGGTCACAAAAGCCTTCATGACTCCTGTCTGCAGGCCAGACCGGTCCCCCAGGAGAATCTGCTCCGATTCCTCACACACCGGGGTTCCTGCCGGAACAACACCAGTACAGAGTTCTGTGGCTTCCAGTCCATCTGTGATACCCCTGGTACCTGTGGCGCTCCGCTTTCTTTTTTCCGGCACTTCGATCAGACGGCTCCGGAAGCTCCGGCCCCGGAGTACCGGCCGGATATCCAACGCGCCCATAGCCGTCAGAAATTCCTCTGAGCCAGCGATCTGTGTATCTTCTTCATAAAAGAGGACTTTTCCTTCTCCGTCCTTTGTATCATCCCGCTTTGCCGCGTAAATGCAGAACACGGCTCCGTCATGCAGGATATTTTCATGGGTTTCTGAATCCAGTTTTTCCAGTCGGAGTCTTGCGGTGTAAAGCCGGTTGCGGAAGCGGACGTTGGCATAGCCAAGACTGTCCGGGCCACTTTCCGGCTCCCGGACTACAGAATACGGCACCAGCATCGGGGCATAATGGCCATCATAGGCCATCTGTGAGCCCTGCATGGCCGCCACACCATCCTGGTACCAGACCCCTGGTACATTGTCCTCTGTACCGCGGCCGCCGGGATAACACACATCATCCGCAATCTGCGCCTGCTCTGATACCGAGCTATAGCGGTACACCTTCGACACACTCTCCCGCCCGCTCTGCCCTTCGCTCAGATAATACGGCACGATTCCTGCCGTACGGTCATCCTGCGCGTTATAGTAATTCTGGCGCGGACAAAACTCGGACTGGGTCAGGGAAATATAATCTCCTGCCTCCGGACGCTCCACCGCTCCATTCCGGATCCGGTCTGTCTCCATTCCATATTTGTAAATTTCGAAATCCCCACGGTCACTGTGTGCCTGGATCACATGGGATTCTTCCAGGAAACGGATCTGATACCGCTTTTCCAGTTCTGCTGCCGTGTCGGACGCCTTATAACAGTAAAATGAATCCAACATTCCTGGAGATGCCTGCGCCCCTGCTTCATCGGAATACACTGCTGGCAGTTCGATCTCCTTTGGTTTGTCTGTCTCATAATGCCGGTTCTTAAAATCTTCCAGGCTGGCATACTTTGGCTGCTGCTCCACAACCACATAAGTCCCATAAGGAAGCATGGCAGATATGCCGTAATATTCCGTGATTGCTTCTCCTCCCCCAGCCTGATTGGGTATATCCACAGACAGCGTGGTCCGGTCCCGGTCTGCCCCGCCGCCCGTTTCCTCATCCCAGGCAATGGCGTAAAGTCCGTCCAGATCATAGGCGAAAAACGGTTTCAGGTAGTTTTGCGCTTTTTGAATGGCATTTTTCAGCCCCTGATCCAGAATCTCATCCGAAAATGATGTACTGCCCTGCTTTGCCACGTACCCGGAAGCTGCTGCTACCTGCGCCCCGGATGATTCTGTCCGCATTTCCGGCTGCTCTGCCTGTGTCCCGGACGCCTCTGTCAGCTTCGCGATTTCATCATCCAGATACCAGGTGATGGCAAACTGGCGCACACAGTCAGACACTCCGGTATTCCAGATAGTGGCTTCACTCCGGTTTACCATATTTCCTACCGGGCGCCAGCTGGTCCAGGTGGGAGCCGCTTCATCCCATTTGTCGTGATTCGCGGTCTCTACGGCATCAAAAAATTTTTCGTAATTCAGGTGTTTCACGGTGCGGATTTCTTCACCGTCCTCCATCAGGACTTTCTCCGTCTCCAAAAGCGCCGTATAACCCGGCGATGGCCGCGCCTGAATCTTTCCGTCCTGGTAAGCATACAGCCGTTCGTTGTAAACCGCGGCATCCAGGGGATCCTTGTATAGCGGCTCTGTGCGGTGGCGTACCCGGGTATAAATCCGGTTTACTTTTTCCGGGAACAGGGCATTGGCCTGCTCCTGCTCCGCAAAGGTACGCTCGGTTCCCTTTCTGTCCTGCCAGATCACGGTTCCGTTTTCGTCCCGGAACAAATTCTGCAGATTGGATTTCAGGTACGCTTTAAAGCGAAAATTGTCCACCGCTTCTGCCTGATCATAGCGGTCTGTCCACCAGTCTTTGTGCACATCCGCGTAAGAGCTAGTATTGCGATAGGAGGTTTTCTCTATCGTTTTGCTGACCCGGACCCGCTGGCGGATGCCGCGCTCTTCCAACGCCAGAGGTTCTGTCGAAGTACCGCTGCCCGGACGCCCTTCTCCATCCTGCCAGACCGCATTCTGCCCGGGATAAACCAGGCTGATCCGCTTCACAAAGCTGTTTTCTCCGCCAATTCCTGCCTCCTGATTTAGATAAGCCCGGACTCCGGCCCTTTTTACGCTCTGATAATAGGCGGCCGTTCCCATGGTATCTCCAGGTGCCCAGGTTCCGGTGAGATATGGCAGATCTTCTTCCGTCAGCACCGTCTGCTCCGCGCCGGGAAGCACCAGCTTAAACGCATACTGCTGCATGGTATCATCCCGGTGCGTCTGTCCATAAAAATCCGTATAACTGCTTTCCACATGCCAGACCGTTTCCCCGGTCCGGGAAGAAAGTTCCGTCCAGTTTCCATAATGCTTCTGCGTCTCCCCGATAACCGTTTCTTCTATATAAGAAAGTTTCGGAATCCGTTTTCCGGACGCATCAAGCGGAATCTCCCCGGGCTCATAATAGACCGTTTCAGCGATACAGCGGGTCACAAGGCTGCCATCCGGCTCCGCCTGCGCGTCCGGTACCAGAACCGCAGACATGCGGTCTGACCACACAACTGTTTCCTCTTCGTCCTGAGTTTCCCTGTTTGCCCATGCTGCAGTTTTCTCCTGTTCAGGGTTTTCCCGACCACTCGCAGAGGAAACAAACGTTCCAAAGCTTTCTGCTTCATCCTCCTCAGTATAGACAGCATAGGTATAACGCGGAGATCCAGATTCCGGCATCACCGGTACGCGCAGATAAAAGGCCGCGCTCTGCTCCCCGGACTCCGGAACATAAAAGCACTCCGGGTTTCCACTGCGTCCTGCATAGATGGACACTTCAAACGCATCCTCTGTTTCCTCCACACGGTCCACACCGCCATAGGACAGATAAGCGTGTTCCTGGTAATAATCCAGTACTGCCGCCAGCAGTTCTCCTGCCGTTACCACATCCCCGTTTTCCTGAGTCCGTGGAATCTGCAGCGTGACAACCGGCGAACCAAAGCTGATCTGCGCTCCGCTCCGGTAACCGGTATCGTAAACCGGGCGGTCCAGTGTTGTGTAGCGGGAACCGGACTCCTGATTCTGTTTGGGAGTTCCTTTTCCATGGGCCCGCAAAATCAGCTCCAGCTTATATTTGACAAATTCCAGCTCATCCCGCGTAAATGGTTGTCTCAGCTTTGTGAGAACTGCTTCTTCATCCATTCCGCTCTCCGCACGCAAAAGCAGTTCCTCACACCGCACTGTGTCCAGCTCCGCCACCTCTGCGCACGGCACGTCCATCACGGTCCGGTTTACCGGGCGTTTTCGCGTAAGCAGATTCCCTCCCGCATCGTATTTCGGATACTGTCCATCATACTCCGTCGTGGCATAAACGGGATTTCCCAATGCATCGGTCTCCACCACCTCGGTAAAACGTCCGGTTCCAACGGATGCAGTTTCCGTTTTTACAGTGGTATCCAGACGATACAGGCGGCTTCCCGCCGGAATGCCGGAAAACACCAGATCAAAACCACCGCTTTTTTCACTGTTTACCTGAAAGAACAGTTCCTGAAAGGCCGGATCCCCGTATGCGCCGCTGGCACCGGACTGCACCTGCTGTTCCGCGTACAAGCCCTTTGTCACCACGGCATACCCCGCGCCTTCTGACTCTGCCGCCGAAACCTCCGGGTCCTGCCCGGCATTCGTCCACGGGTGTTTCCGGTTTCCGATCGAAAGCTCGTAACCTTCGGAGCGGCTCAGTTCTTTCACATAGTAATCCCCCATCAGAAGCGGCCTGCCGATCCAGCAGTTTCCGTTGGCCGTCCGGTAATCCGGGTAGCTTCTCTGATACCGGCCATCTTCTGTATAATCATCAAAGCTCTGGCTCCGGTCATAGAGATTGGATGGTGCCGCCTGGTTCCATCCGCCCGGACGATTTTCTATCCGCCCGTTTTCATAGCAGTATGTTCTGCCAGGTGCTTCCGTGCAGGCCAGGAAGGAACCATCTCCATTTTTATCGGTGGAGGCCACGGCAACCAGATCATTTTTCTGGTACACGACTCCCGTCTTTCCATCCGGGTGCACCAGATCTTCCGCCGCGAACAGGCCGTACACCGCACCCTCCAGCACGGCGTCTCCCTGAGCATCTCCATAAGAATCATAGGCCTCATTGTCTCCGGCCTTCAGATCCAGATCTCTTTTGTTGATATGGATCTCTCCCTCCGTCCGGTGATCGTAGATCCGCCACCAGTCATCCTCGCCATCTCCACCATTGCAATGGCTGTAGTGATCTGACGGGCCGGGATTGACCCCGACTCCGCTGTTTGCGGCATTCAGGCCGCGGTTATAGGCATCCGCAAACAGATCTCCACTGCTTCCTCCGGATCGTGCCGCACGGCTGACAGACCGGTGAACTGCCTCACCAGCTGTCTCATGCCGCGGAAATTGCAGCTTCAGGATCCACTGCATGGATACCTCTTCCGCTTCGTCTGATACTTCTGTCTCCTGGAAGTCAAATGCGGTGGAATTTGACGCCGTAGCCGTTTCCGCGTTCGATGCGCTTGCCTCTGCGCCGCTCACTGTCCCATCGTTTTCTGGTTTCCGGTCATCAACCAAAGCCTCTTCCTCTGCCTCCTCCAGGAAAAATACCGGGAAGATTTTCTGCCAGAAGGACCGTCTCTCTTTTCTGCGCTGTGGAGCTTCTGATTCCGTGGTCTCTGATTCCACCTGCCCGAGCTCTGCGCTCAGCCACCCCGCTTCTGCCTGTGTGCGTACTTTACGGACAGTCCGCGCCGCCTCAGCTGCTGCCCCGTCATTTACCCGGATCTCGTAACTGTAAATTCCGGCAAAGGAAGCGTTAGCTCCATTCTCAGACGCATCGGTGGTAATGACTTCAATGGACAGGTCATCGCTGTGATTGCCGTGGATCGTGTAGCCTTCCCGGGCTGTATCCTCCTCGATGGCATAGCTGTATTTCAGCGCAATAAAACGGTTATATGTTTCTCCAGCATCCGCCCTGCAGCCGGAATCCGCATAGGCGCGCGCTCCATCTGCTGAAGCTGTGGTTCCTCCGGACGGTGTCTCGCCTTCCTCCCCGCCAGATGAAGCGATCCGGCTGATCTCACCCTGATCCACCTCCGGCATAAGCCAATGAAAATGGACGCCGGAAAAATTTCCCGAAGCCCAGGATGCGCAGGACGCAAAGGTATTGAGCCAGATGGATGCCAGACGCCGGTTTTCTTCCTTCGCCGCGTCTATCTCTGCCTGGTTTTCAATTTCTCCGGTTTCCTCATCCTCTTCCTCCTCCGGAACCGGCACAAAAACCGGAGCCGGATGTCCGTCGCAGAAGGTCTTATCGTAATGATAGCCATGCTCCACTGTTTTCTCTGCCTCACCTGCTCCGTCCGTCATCATAGGTGACACAAAGCGGAAATCCTCCCAAAGCACCGGGCTGTCTTTATGAAAGCTTTTGTAAGGCGCGCCCCTGGCATAAAGATGCGCGGCTCCATCCCGGCCAGTATCAATCTGGTCCTTGTCATCAAATCTCTCATATAAGGAAAAGACAGCATCCTCCAATGCCTTTCCAGTCTCGTGGTCATACTTTCTCAGACGGACATTATAGGTGGAAGTCCAGTCCTCCTCATGGCGGTAAATCCGGAAAGCCACACCGCCCTCTTCCGGCGTTGTCTGCCCGCCTCCGGTCCCGGCATAATAGCAAAGCTCCGGCGCATTCACTTCCACAAAGGCAAGACGCTGGTGTGCCGACAGCGGGGCCGCGCCATTGTACATCTGGCGATGAGTGCCGCAGCAGCGGCTGCAGCGCCAGATCTGCAGGCACTGCTCGTACACTTCCTCCGGAGATGAAAAGGTCCCGCCTCCGGAAGCATAGCGCGTGCCGCGGACATCGAACATCAGGTAGAGGCTGCCGCTGCTTCCCATGCTCGTAAGACGGATCTGCGAATCGGTTTTCTGGCAGACCCAGCCAGACGGCAGCTGCGTGGTAAACGAGCCCTCTGCCCCGGTAGAAGAATATTTCAATGGAACATTGCGGATAAACTCCGCGTCCGCCCCGGACGGATCGAAGTTCAGAACATATTCGCCAGAACGCTCTGCTCCCAGCACCGGGGTAAGCGCGGCCGGATTTCCTGTCTGCGTATGCCCCTGCAAGGCCGCCGGAATGCCAGTTTTACCGCCGCCTCCGGTCCCGCCAAGAAGACCTGCCAGACGCAGATATGTCTCTTCCTGCGCCAGCACTGCCTTCAGCCACGCATATTTTTCCCGCACGGCGGACGAATGGATCAGCAGCTTTAAATCTGCTTCCGTGACCAGGCTTGAGATTGCAGGCACGCCCTGCGCGGCCGCTCCCTCATTAATATTCCGGACTACCGCGTTAACCTGCGGCACATTGCCAAAACTGGCCTGCAGCGTCAGCATGCCCCAGAACACCAGCGCCATTTCTTCCCGGGTCAGTGTCTCCGAAGGCAGAATATATGTATACTCATCCCCATCGATCAGTGCCCGGTTTGCTCCGGTTCCATCAATGCAGTAATGATGAAAGCCGGCACCATAGGCAGTCATTGTGTCCCCCTGACGAGCCGCCTCTGCCTTCCATGGCAGCAGCGGTATGATCGGAAGCAGCCTGCCACTGAACAAAATTACTGCCAGCAAAAAAGCGGCTGCCCTGGTCACGGATTTTTTCTTTCGCTCCACTCGTTTTCCCATACATCTGTCTCCCCTGTTTTTCTTCCCATTTCACGACAGTTTTTCTGCTCTCCCGGGAAGTTTTCTCCTCCTTTACCGCTCTGTCTCCTGGCGCTGTACCACCCCGTTCACGATCCACGCACCATTTTCATTAGTCTGTTTGCCATCTGCCAAAACCGCATTGCGTTTCAGCGCGCCGCGGCTTCCGTTGGATTCTTCTTCAAAGTACAGGCACTGTCCGTCAATCCAGTTCCAGCCGGTCAGCATACGTCCCTGAGTTCCGTCAGATGCCGGATTCAGGTAATAACGGTCTCCGGCCTCATCCTGATACCAGCCGGTCATGAGAAATCCGGCCTCGTCAAACCGGAACCAGTCATAGGCACTCTGTCCGTTCTCAGCGCTGGCATACGGATTGTGGACTGCTGCCCACTCCTTTGCGTAGGTCCGCTCCTGATCCGCGAACATCCACTGTCCTGCCGCATTCTGCACCCAGGTACCTGTCACCACATAGGACGGCATTGACGGTCCCGCTGCTTTTGTCACTCCGCCGGATGTAATGCCGGTGGAACCGCCGCCACCGCCTCCTCCACCGGAGCCTTTTGAGGATCCTCCGCCAGAACCGCCTGTGCTGATTTTCGGAACCGTATCATCCTCCGTGACAAAAACGATCCGCACACGGCACTGCGCCTGAATATGACCATGAGTCTGGTCTTCACTGACTGCCGTGACCAGCTCTGTCTTCTCCCCGCTTCCACTGACTTTCTCCAGAGGCTTCTCCCGTTTCAGAGCGCGGTCACGATGGATCAGGTTCTGGATCCAGGCAGGGTTTGTTTCTCCTTCCGGATCCCACACCAGTGAAATCTTACAGTTCTGCTGATTGGCCCCGGATGGTTCCAGCCGGAGATTTTTTCCGCTCTCCGTATCCTTCCAGCTTACCTGCTCATAAAAGGGATGTTCCGGGTTCAGCGCAGCTGTCAGCACCACCGGCCCGCTGACAGAAAGCGTTTCTGTCGGCTGATAGCAGCTTCCCGTCAGCCTTCTGGTAATTGTAAACAGGGCTTCCGTCTGGTTCAGGCTTAAGGTCTCCACGCGCACTGTAGTCAGATCCACAATCTGAAAATCCACCGCCACACGGCAGTTCGCGTAAAGTGCCCGATGATTCACTGAAGTCTCCGGGTTCGTCACTGCGGACACCACACCATACCGGGTGTAGACAGTATCCTGAATCTTCTCCCGGTACTGGTTCGCCGCCTGGGCCTGCACCTCCCGGTTTATGATATTGGTAATAAATGCCGAATTCATATTGGGCAGAATCGATGCGTCCTTCATGGTATAACCGGTCTCCGAACGATTCTCCAGAAGATCTGTATCGTCCACCAGCCAGCGCACGGTCCGGTCTATGGTCTGTCCATTTCCATTGTGTTCCACATGAATCAGCACCGGCTGCACCTCCACGCTGTGATCCTGCTTTCCATCCACGTAGCGGGCAATCAGAATTCCGTCCTCATTCTTCACTTCCGTGACGAGCTGCGGATGCTTGCGGTCTCCGCTCCGGGTCTGCACCACCGAAATGCGTGTCTGCGCCGGATCCGTCTCCAGCTTCGTGGTCACCTTGACATACTCCGCGCCCAGTTTTGTGTCGCACTCCGGCATAATAAAGGAATACGCCCCGCCGCTCACATACTGCATCAGCTGCTCCTTTCCATCCTCATCCAAATAAGTAGGAGGTTTTACTCCGCCGGCCTCGCTGGTATCCACAATCATCTGGTAACGGTCCGCAGCCGTGTTTTTCGGGGCAGTCGCAACCGTCACTACCGCTCCCGCCTTAATGGCAGACGGATGATCCTTATCCACATCCCGGTAATAGGAGCTTCCCGTAGATGAGATGGCCGTCAGCACCGCCACATCGGTATCGTAGGTTCCATTGGCATTTTTCGCGTCGATACGCGGAATGTAGACCAGATATCCTCTTGTGGGTTCTCCCATAAACCCCGGCGCAAAGTGGTCCATGGCAAAGGGCAGATCCCTTTTGTAACCCTCCATGGTAAATTCCCTCCCCAGCTTCTGAGTGACGATGTAGCGGACTCCGTCCTCCAGCTCCTCATAAAAAAACCGGTCCCCGCAGTCGTGCTCGATCTGTCCTGCTACGGTTTTGTACTTGCGCTCCAGGTCAGACCAGTAGCCGATGTGGGCGTCCTCCGAAAAGCGGTTGTCACCGTCAAGCGTGCTCCCGAAAACCTGCTTTGCCTTAGCCGGTGTATTGGTAAAAAGATAGGAAACGCGGCTGTCACGCTCGGTTCCATAGGTGAAGCGGGCACCGCTATCGCGGGTTCCTATAAAAGTTCCCTCCCGGGAAGCACTGCCGTTGTTGGTTCGCGAGATACTGCCTGCCATGCGGGCCAGAATCAGGTTTCCACTCTCGTATTTTCCAATAATGCCGCCTGCCGCGCGGCTTCCATTTCCTCCAATGGTTCCGTTTACGTAAGAATTATAGATGCCGCTCTGGTTCATAATACCGGCAATGCCACCGATATAGCCCTTTCCGTGAATCCGGTCAGAAACTCCGTTCTGGGTAATGACCACGTTGTCAACCAGATAAGCTTTTTCTGCCTTACCGGCAATGCCGCCCACTGCGCCATCGGTTCCGGCACTGTTCATGGCAATTCCCTCTGCCCGGCAGTTCTCCACAATGACGGAACCGTCCGACTCCTGAATCTGGGTTCCGGCTGCTGTTCCCTTTCCGCTTCCGCAAAGTACCGCCGCGATTCCACCCGCATCCTGCTCTGAATACACATAACCGGATACCGTGACATTTCGGATTACTGCGCCGTTTTTTATGGTACCGGCCAGAAGCCCTGCCCGGTCCGCGCCGCTGATCTGGTCTGCATGGATTTCCAGATTTTCCACGCTGCCACCGTCTATCACGCCAAACAATCCCAGGTTTGTCAGGCCCCGGAGTTCCCCGATGATTTTCAGACCAGTTATGGTATTTCCACAGCCATCGAAATGTCCGCGAAACGGTGTGATCACATTGCCGCCAAATTCTGAGCGGTCACGATACCAGCCAATGGGATTCCAGTTTCCCAGATTGATGGAAATACCGCCCAGATCCAGGCTCTGCGTCAATTCAAAATAGCAGTCCTTATAATCGTTTCCTGCCGCCACCGCCTCGGAAAGTCCCATCAGATGAGATAATGTTTCTATCTGGTACGGGTCTTCCCGGGTTCCTTCTCCCGGAAAATTCACGTTGCCGTTCCAGTCCGTCCACAAATCCCCGGTGACCGGAAGCTCCGCCGCAAGCAGAGCCAGATCGGACGCGGCAGGCAGCTCCACCCGCAGCGCGTCCGATGCGGTGGCAAGGTCTATGTCATCCAGCTCTTCATCGGCGTCGGAATCTGTAGCCCGGGCATATCCGCCCTGGTCTGCTTCCATATTCTTATCAAAATCCGTGATCAGATCTGCCTCCAGTTCCACTTCATCCAGATTTTCCTCATCGAAATCCTGCAAATCCCCCTCTGCGTCACTCTCCGTTGCCCGGGCATACCCATTTCGCATAACCGGCGCAAGCGTTCCCGCGCTCTCGGCCATAGCCAAGCCTGCCGGAAACATCCCCGGTGATAATACGGCCAGTACCACCGCCATGGCAGACGCGGTCTGGCGTCTGATATGAAATACCTTCCTGTTCTTCTTCATACATCCCCCTTATACATCAGTTCTTCTGCGGCAGAACAAATACCGGCCGCACCCCCGTAGTTCCCGTAACCTTCATCTCATCATCCTGCTTTTCCGTTTCCGCTGTCTGCACCGCTTCTGGCCGTATATTTCCCTGAACCAGATCCACGATATAAATCTGGCTTCCCTCTGCCGTTCCACAAGGCGTCCGAAGCCAGTAGCCTTTGCAGAATTCGCTGATCTGGGTCTCCGGATTCTTTCGTTTCACCGCTCCGAATTTCCAAAGCCAGTTCCGATAACGGTATGCTTCGTCCACCGACAGAATAAACAGCCGGTCTTCCATTTTCTGGCTTCCAAGATACTGCGCCGTCAGCCCACCTTCCGGAAACTGCTCCCAGCATTCCTCCTTTGTTTTCCCGAAATATCCCCATTCCACGCCTGTATTAACCATTTCCGCATCCGCAAATTCTTCCGCAAAGCGGGAAAGCCACCCGCGGACCGCAGAATATTTGTAATCCGCCGAATTTCCAAAACACACAATCGGCCCTGGTTTATACACATAGCTGTGATCGCGGTCCCCCGGTGTCTCAAACTCATATCTGGAACCAGTATTAGCCGGAATTACCTCGTCGCAGAGAAACAGCGCGCCACTTTTGTGGCCGCCCATATGATCCGCATAATTCTGGTCAATACAGCGAAACCGGTATGATTTCCCATCAATCTTCCGGGTTACCGTATCACCGATATTCCAGTGCCGAAGCTGCCGCGCCTGATGCGCTGAAAATCCACGCTCTTCCCAGGCAGCTTTTGTATTTTGTTCCTTCTCCTGCGCCCCATAAACACCAAGCGCCGGTCCCGCCGTCAGAAAGGCCCAGGCGCACAGCAGCAAAATCAGACACTGCCCCCTTTGTTCAGCCTGCATCGCATCCCCCTCTCTTTTTTAATTTTTTCTGTTTTAAACTTGGAAATAAATAAATGAAATCTGAAAAATAACTTGAGATAACTGGAAAAACTAAGATTTCAGATGACTCGTTACTGTGCCATCATCATAGCACAGTAACGATCACAGTACAAGAAAAGTTCATCGACAAAAAATGACACTATCCGCGCAGACAGAATTCACTGCAGTCTACCACACGGGTCGCAAAGCCTTCGTAAAATTCCGGCTCATGACATATCAGAAGGACGCTGCCTTTGTAGGCCTTTAAGGCACGGGCCAGCTCTTCCTTGGCATCCACATCCAGATGGTTGGTCGGCTCGTCTAAGAGGAGCACATTGGTCTCCCGGTTAATCAGTTTACATAATCTTACCTTTGCCTGCTCACCGCCAGACAGGACACGCACCTGGCTCTCGATGTGTTTGGTCGTCAGACCGCATTTTGCCAGGGCAGAACGTACCTGATACTGGGTGTAGGACGGAAATTCTTTCCAGATTTCCTCAATACAGGTAGTGGTGTTGCCCGGTGCCATCTCCTGCTCAAAGTAGCCCAGATACAGATAATCGCCCAGCTCCACACTGCCGGACAATGCCGGGATCAGGCCCAGGATGCTCTTCAACAGGGTGGTCTTTCCGATTCCGTTGGAGCCCTTTAAAACCACCTTCTCACCGCGTTCCATGCTGATATCAAACGGGCGGGTCAGCGGCTCATCGTAACCAATCACCAGATCCTTTGCCTCAAAGATCATCTTGCCCGCGGCACGTGCCTCCATAAAGTTGAACTCTGGCTTCGGTTTCTCTTTCGCCAGCTCAATGACCTCCATCTTATCCAGCTTTTTCTGGCGGGACATAGCCATGTTACGGGTGGAAACTCTTGCCTTGTTGCGGGCCACGAAGTCCTCCAGCTCGGCAATTTCCTGCTGCTGGCGCTTATAAGCCGCCTCCAGCTGTGCCTTCTTAACGGCGTAAATCTCCTGGAAATGGTCATAATCTCCCACATAGCGGTCCAGCTTCTGGTTCTCCATGTGGTAAATCAGGTTGATGACGCTGTTTAAGAATGGAATATCATGGGAGATCAGAATAAAGGCATTCTCATACTCCTGCAGATAACGCTTCAGCCATTCAATATGCTGCTCATCCAGATAGTTGGTCGGCTCATCCAAAAGCAGGATGTCTGGCTTTTCCAGAAGCAGCTTTCCCAGAAGCACCTTGGTACGCTGGCCGCCGGAAAGCTCGGAAACATCCTTATCCATGCCAATCTCCTGCAGGCCCAGTGCGCGGCCTACCTCTTCTACCTTGCTGTCAATGATATAAAAGTCATGGGCCATCAGAAGATCCTGAATCGTGCCCAGCTCCTCCATCATGGCATTCATCTCGTCCTCGGATGCCTCACCCATCTTATCGCAGATGGCATTCATCTGCTCTTCCATCTCAAACAGATACGCGAACGCGCTCTTTAACACATCGCGGATGGTCATGCCCTTTTCCAGTACGGTGTGCTGGTCCAGATAACCGGCACGCACATGCTTTGCCCACTCGACCTTTCCCTCATCCGGCTGCAGTTTGCCGGTGATAATGCTCATGAAGGTAGATTTACCCTCGCCGTTGGCGCCCACCAGACCGATGTGCTCACCCTTTAACAGACGGAACGAAACGTCCTGGAAAATAGCCCGGTCACCAAATCCGTGACTTAAATGCTCTACATTTAAAATACTCATGAAAACTCCTCTCAAAACCTCTCAGACACAAACAATCTCTGCAAAATATTGAAATCTGCGGCTATGCCGTATTTTGCGAATGCTACTATTTTACCTAACAAATTCTGCGGTGGCAAGCTCTTTTCCCGGAATTTGCGCATATCTTATGGTAATTACGCACCGGTCCGTGTGAACCCGGCGCTCTGCCTGTCACATGGCCCCGGCAAACATGACCAGGTGATTCCATGGTACTTCCGCTCAGCCACATTCCCCCTGCCTCCGATGCCCGCATCATCTGGATCGCCAGTGAACCGTCACGCCGGGAGAAGCTTGCCCGGCAGGGCTTTGTTCCCGATGAACCGGTACACTGCGTATGTCGTTCCCTCCGAAGGCGGCTCTTTTTATTCCGGGTGCGCGGCCGTCTGATTTTACTGCCGCGAAAGCTTGCAGGCGAAATTTTTGCAGAAATCCAACGCTGATCTTTCAAAAACAAATGCTTAACAATTTTTATCAGACGCAGTATAATGGAAAAAATTTCCAGCAGGAGGAGACACGAAATGATAAGTCAGATCACACGAGATGAAGCATTGAACTTACTGAAAACCTACAACAAGGAGCCGTTCCACATTCTGCACGGTCTCACCGTAGAAGGCGTCATGCGCTGGTACGCGAGGGAGCTTGGTTATGGAGATGAGGAGGATTTCTGGGGAATCTGCGGACTGCTCCACGATATTGATTTTGAGCTTTACCCGGAGCAGCACTGCACAAAAGCGCCGGAGCTGTTAAAGGCCGGCGGTGTCGGCGATGACATGATCCATGCCATCTGCTCCCATGGCTACGGCATCTGCTGCGATGTAGAGCCGGTCCATGAGATGGAGAAGGTGCTGTTCGCCGCAGATGAGCTGACCGGTCTGATCGGAGCCGCAGCCCGCATGCGCCCATCCAAAAGCACCAGGGATATGGAGGTTTCCAGCTTAAAGAAAAAATTCAAGGATAAAAAATTTGCTGCAGGCTGCTCCCGCGACATCATCCGCACCGGTGCCGAACGCCTGGGATGGGAGCTGGATGAGCTCTTTGCAAAGACCATCAAGGCAATGCGCTCCTGCGAGGACGCCGTGAATGCGGAGATGGAGGCCTGAAAATACAAAAAACCGCGTAGCCACGCGGTTTTAAGAAGCAGGCGACGGGAATCGAACCCGCCTCCTCAGCTTGGGAAGCTGATGTTCTACCAATGAACTACGCCTGCATTTTCTATGGAAACACTGTTTATTATAAATCGTATTTTTCAAAAAGTAAAGAGATTCCTGTTTTTTGAAAAAAGCAGGAATCTCTTTTCAAAATGATTATGCTTCCTTCGGGAAGATCCGGCTGCCATAGCGCGCCGCAAATACGTGTCCTTCTTCGTCACGGATCGCAGTCAGATAAATGTCGGAATAGGTTTTCCGTACCATACCCTGCCACGGATATACGGCCTGAAGTGCGGTCGGATTTCCGTTTACCTTCATGCTCAGGGTTCCGTTTTCTACAGTCAGCGTAAATGCATCACCCTCACCGGATACATAGCTTCCGGCTAACTCTTCCAGTTCTTCGGCGCTCCAGCTGCGTTCTGCGTGGATCTGCCGTTCTTCCTCAACCTCAAGGCCGCAGTAGGCATTCAGGGCCGCATCTGCGATGGCTGCCACGGAAACATCCATGGTGTTGCACAGCACTACAATACCAACCTCTTCCTGCGGACAGAAAGAGAAGTTGGAGGATACGCCCGGAAGGCTTCCACCGTGCTCATAAACAGCACGGTCACCTACCTGCTTCGTCTCCAGACCGTATCCATAGTATATGCCCGGCTTCATGAACTGTCTCGGCTTTTCCATCTCCTGAACAGCATAGCGCTCTACGATGCGGTTTCCGTTTCCTGCCACACCTTCATTCAGATACATAACCGCATACTTCAGCATATCACCCAGAGTGGACTTCATACCACCGCCGCCGTGCAGGACGAATGCATCGTTCTGGTAGTCGCGGTCAGCTCTCCAGATTCCGTTCTCCAGAGAATACAGGATTGCCGCATTCTCGTCCTGGCTGTTGCGGATAAAGCTGATGTTGCTGCGGTCCATACCGATCGGCTTCAGGATCTTCTTATCCAGATATTCTGCAAAGGAGCCATAACCGGAATGACGGCGCACAATATCAGAAAGCAGACCAAAACCGTCGTTGCAGTAGCTCATGCGCTGTCCCGGACGTCCGGTGAAACGGGTCTGGTCATCCAGGCGGCCTGCCACACGGCGGATTCCTTCCTCTGCAAAGTCTTCCCGGTAAATGAGCTCTGCATCCAGGGAATCCTCAATTCCCATCTCCTGCGCGGTCTTATCCACTACGATACGCGGAAGCGGGAAATAGCCACCGCTGTGGCACATCAAATGCCACAGCTTAACCGGCTCAGACTGATTCTTGTTGGTGAACTCCGGAATGTATCTGGAAACCGGATCATCTACCTTTAAAAGGCCGTCCTGCTGCATCTGCATGATGGACAGTGCCGTAAAGGATTTGGTCACAGATGCCATACCGAAAATGGTGTCTCTGGTAATCGGGAGCCTGTTCTCCGCATCACGGTAACCGAAGTAATTTTCGTACTGGATCTCTCCGGCTGCATTGACGATACCGACCGCGATGCCGCGGGCCTGGCCATCCTTCATTACGCGGGCAATCAGCTCTTCTAACTTTGCCTTGCCCTCCGGTGTCATACGGTTCATGCCAGCATCTCCTTTTTCAGACATTTGATGCCAAGGCCCGGATCAGAGGAAAGGATCAGGTGTCTGGTATCTTTTACGGTAAAGCCACCCTCGTACGGAAGCTCTTTTAAGGAGAAGGTTGCGTCCAGATCCGCACGTGTAATGTTCTTTAATGCTGCACCCAGGGAAGCAGCCGCGGTTACACCGATACCGCTCTCCTCTGCCATACAGCCCAGCATGACCTCCACGCCTGCTGCCTCTGCGATCGCAGTGATCTTCTTTGCCTCATACAGGCCGCCGCACTTCATCAGCTTGATGTTGATGAGATCTACAGCTCGCTGGGATACTAACTGCAGGGCATCCTTGGAGTCCCAGCAGCTTTCATCTGCCATGATCGGCACAGAGCTGTGGGCGGTCACGAATTTCAATCCCTCAAAATCAAAGCGCGGAACCGGCTGCTCTACCAGCTCGATATCGTACTCATTCAGGCGGTTGATGAGTTCAACAGCCTCCTTGGCTTTCCAGCCCTGGTTTGCGTCCAGACGGATCTTCACCTGGTCACCGACTGCCTCACGGATTGCGCGGACTCTTGCCAGATCGGAAGCAAAGTCTACGCCGACCTTGGTCTTGATCACGTTAAAGCCTGCCTGCACATGTGCCTTTGCATGCTCTGCCATGACTGCCGGATCATCGATGCCAACGGTCATATCTGTCTCGATCTCGCCGGAAAGTCCGCCCAGAACCTTATACAGCGGAAGATTTGTGCTCTTGCCGATGATGTCATGGCATGCCAGGTCGATGGCTGCCTTTGCAGTACCTGCATACGCTACGGTACGGTTCATCACGGTATAGATTGCCTCCATGTCACGCGGATCCATGCCGATCAGCTTCTCCTTCAGACGCTCTACGGTAGCGATGGTTCCATCGAGGTTTTCACCGGTGATCAGCGGTCCCGGAGAGCCCTCACCATAACCGGTGATGCCGGCATCGGTCTCAACCTCAACCAGGCAGCTGACTGCGTGAGTGATGAGGCCCAGTGCAATGCGGAACGGGCGCACCAGCGGCACCTGCATTCTGTAGGTCTTAATGTTGGTAATTTTCATGATACTTTTATACCTCCTCCATTATTTTTCTTCTGTAGTTCCGTTCTGTGCACAGGCTCCATTGCAAAAATGGCAGGCGCACAGATGACCTCCTCCGATGTCCCTAAGCTCCGGCTTCTGTGTGGAACAGATTTCCTGAGCCATGAAACAGCGGGTATGGAAGATACATCCGGACGGTGGATTTGCCGGGCTCGGCAGATCACCCTGGAGAATGATCTTCTTTCTCTTGGAATGGCGCTCCGGTACCGGAATTGCGGACAGCAGGGCCTGGGTGTACGGATGGGACGGGTTCGCAAACAGCTCTTTCTTGTCCGCCAGCTCTACCACATGTCCCAGATACATAACCATGACACGGTCTGAAATATGCTTGATAACGCTTAAGTTGTGGGAAATGAAGATATATGCCATTCCCATGGATTCCTGCAGCTGGCGCAGCAGATTCAGTACCTGAGACTGGATGGAAACATCCAGTGCGGATACCGGCTCATCGCAGACTACCAGAGACGGATTAAGCACGATCGCGCGGGCAATACCGATTCTCTGACGCTGTCCGCCGGAGAACTCGTGAGGATAGCGGTTGTAGTATTTGGTGTTCAGTCCTACGACCTCCATCACCTTTAACACCTGTGCCCGGGTCTCCTCCTGGGTCTTATAGCGTTTCTGAATATTTAACGGCTCGGCAATGATCTCGCCGATGGTCATTCTCGGATTTAAGGATGCGTACGGATCCTGGAAAATGATCTGCATATCTGCGCGCATTTTCCGCAGCTCCTGGCCGCTTGCCTTGGTGAAATCCTTTCCCTTATAGAAGATCTCGCCGGAGGTCGGCTCGATCAGACGAAGCACAGAGCGGCCCATGGTAGATTTACCGCAGCCAGACTCACCAACCACACCCAGGGTTTCTTTCGGATTCAGGGTAAAGGATACATCGTCCACCGCCTTGATCCATGACTTATCTTTCTGGAAGAAGGAAGATTTTCCCGCGAACAGTTTCCGCAGGTTCCGGACCTCCAGAAGCGGGGTCTTTTCATTTACTTCACTCATCAGATGTTCTCCTCCCACTCCTTCGTATATTTAAAGCAGCGCACCATGCGGCCCTCGGCTTCGACTAACTCCGGCATCTTCTGACGGCAGATCTCGCGGGCCTGCGGACATCTCGGGCAGAACGCGCAGCCTGCCGGCATATCATCAAAGCTTGGCACCATGCCCTTGATAACGCTCAGCTCTTTGGTGTCGTCATCATCCAGCTTCGGAATGCACTTCATCAGTCCGTCCGTATACGGATGCATCGGCTTGTCAAAGATCTGGTCGCAGCTTGCGTGCTCAACGACCTTGCCTGCGTACATAACCATAACATCATCCGCAACCTCTGCGATGACACCCAGGTCGTGGGTAATCATCATAACGGAGGTTCCGGTCTTTTCTTTTAACTCATTGATGAGGTCCAGGATCTGCGCCTGAATGGTTACGTCCAGCGCAGTAGTCGGCTCATCACAGATCAGCATAGCCGGATTACAGCAGAGTGCCATGGCAATCATGACACGCTGACGCATACCGCCGGAAAGCTGATGCGGGTACTCGTCGAAGCGGCGCTCCGCAAGCGGGATCTTAACCAGCTTTAACATCTCGATGGCGCGGGCTTTTGCTTCCTGCTTGGTCATTTTCTCATGAAGGAGCAGGGCCTCGATCAGCTGCTGTCCGATGGTATAAACCGGATTCAAGGATGTCATCGGCTCCTGGAAGATCATGGCAATCTTCTTGCCGCGGATGTCGCGCATCTGAGCCTCCGTCATCTTTAAGAGGTCTTCCCCCTCAAACAGGATCTCACCGCCCTCGATCTTACCGGGACGCTCTACCAGACCCATGATCGATAAGGAAGTGATACTTTTTCCGCAGCCGGACTCACCTACAATGCCGAGGGTCTTACCCTTTTCCACATTGAAGGAAACATCGTTAACCGCTTTCACAAGTCCGGCCTCAGTATGAAAGTAGGTTTTTAAATTTTTTACCTGTAAAATATTCTCTGCCATCTCTCATACCTCCTAACTTCTCAGCTTCGGATCCAGTGCATCTCGTAAACCGTCACCGAAGATATTGAATGCAATAACTGTGATCATGATCGCCACACCAGGCATGATGCTATATACCGGGCGGTAGCTGATAAAGGTCTGTGCCGCACTGATCATATTGCCCCATGACGGAGTCGGCGGCTGGATACCGATGCCCAAAAAGCTTAAGGATGCCTCATACATGATTGCGTTCGGGATACCAAGGGTAACCAGGACGATAATGGTGGACAGACAGTTCGGAACCAGTTCCTTCATAATGATCCAGTAGGTAGATGCTCCGCAGGCACGGGCTGCCTCTACGTATTCTTTTTCTTTTAACTGCATGACAGAACCGCGGATCATACGCGCGGTGCGGACCCAGGTCAGAAGGCCCAGGGCGATAAACAGGTTCAGGACACCCTTACCCATAAAGGTCATGATCGCCATAGCGAAGATCAGATCCGGGAATGCCTGGAAGATCTCCATGACACGGGAGATCAGGCTGTCGATCCAGCCGCCGTAGTAACCGGCCAGGGAACCTAAGGTTACGCCTACGATAGAAGCGATGATCTGTGCCACGATACCGATACTGATGGATACTCTGGAACCGTAGATGATACGAGATAAGATGTCACGGCCGAATTCATCGGTTCCGAACGGATGTGCCTTGCACGGTCCGCCAAGCACAGCGCTGTAATCCTGATAGGTCGGATCATACGGTGCGAGGAGCGGAGCGAAGATTGCCATCAGTGCCAGCAGGATCAGTACACATGCGCAGAACATTGCCATTTTGTTCTTCTTTAAACGGCGCAGGCTATCTCCGTAGAAGCTGGAATACTGCATGCCGTTTTCCATAACATCCTGCTCAAACTGTTTCTGTTTATTAAAAAATCCAAGTAATTTCTTAGCCATCTCTTATGCTGCTCCTTTCCCGTAGCGGATTCGCGGATCCAGAAATGCATAGGAAACATCAACGATCAGGTTTACGACAACGAATACAAATGCGATGTACATAACGGTGCCCTCCAGAAGCGGGAGGTCACGGTTGGACATGGCATCTACTGCCAGCTTACCGATTCCCGGAATGGAGAATACCTTTTCGATCAGCATGGATCCTGTCAGCATGTAACCAAAATCGGTACCTACGAGAGTTACGATCGGGATCATGGCATTTTTCAGGGCGTGCTTCAAGATAACGGCCCAGCGCATGGCGCCCTTTGCCTTCGCGGTACGGATGTAATCCTGTCCCAGTACTTCCAGCATACTGGTTCTGGTGATTCGCGCAATATTTCCTGCGTAACGCGCACCCAGCGCAAGACTCGGAAGTATGTAAGATGCCGGCGTATCGAATCCTGAGATCGGCAGAACGTTCAGCTTTAAGCCGAAAAGGATCTGCAGAATGATCGCTACCCAGAATGCCGGTGCAGATACACCGACGATAGAGAGTACCATAACCACGGTATCGATGCCTTTTCCTCTCTTGACTGCTGCAAAGATTCCGCACGGAATACCAATGACAGAGGCGAAGATAAAGGACATGCATGCCAGCTTTACGGTTACCTTAAAGCAGCGGAACAGCGCATCGGTAACAACCTCCTTGGTGAAATAGGAGGTACCGAAATCCAGATGGATGGCGCCTTTTATAAAATTCAGATACTGTACATAGTATGGCAGATCCAGACCGAGCTCCTTACGCACTTTGGCGATAGTCTCCGGATCTGCACGTTTCTCTAACATCAGGGCAACCGGGTCACCCGGTACTACCTGAAGCAGAACAAACGTGATCAAGCTGATGCCCAGAAGAACAAAGATCGTCTGGAGCAAACGTTTTCCTGTGTATGAAAGCATTTTATTTTCTCCTACATGCGAACAGAGGAACTGCCAAAATGCGCAGCCCCCCTGTTTCTCTAAACATTTTTAATTGTTGCCGCAATAATTACTGAATATCAGCATTCTTCCAGAACATACGGAAGGTCGCATCCATCTCAAATCCGGTGATACGCGGATTTAACAGATAGAACTTGGTCTCATTGTAGAGAGGAGTGGTTGCCCAGTCTTCTCTGGTCATGATGTGCTCTGCTTTTTTGTAGATTTCCTGACGCTCTGCCTCATCGGTGGTTGCGATACCCTCATCCATGAGTTTATCGAACTCGGCATTGTGCCAGAAGCTGGAGTTGGTGTCGGTCTTGGTCATCGGGTACAGCATGCTCTCCGGATCAGAGTAATCTACATACCAGTTGGAGATACCGCAGTCAACGCCGCCGTTCTTCTTCATATCGGACCATGCCGCAGAGTCAACCTGCTCAACCTCTACATTGATGCCTGCTGCCTTTGCCTGTTGCTGGAATGCGGTTGCGATTGCTACGTTGCCCTGATATTTGGTGTTTACGGTTACACGAAGGTCAATGCCATTCGGATATCCTGCCTCTGCAAGAAGGGATTTTGCCTGCTCCGGATCGTACTCGAACTCCGGAAGGCTGTCATCATGACCGATGATACCAGCCGGAATGTAAGAGGTCGGAACGGTTGCAGTGCCGTGAAGGATGCTATCGCAGATAGCCTTACGGTCGATGGAAAGCGCAATGGCCTCTCTTACCTTCGGATCGTCATAGGTCTTGCTGTTTACAGTCAGGCTGTAGCAGCCAGTCGGCTGGAAGCCATGCATCTGATCTTTCAGATCCGGGTTGCTGGAGTATACCGGGTAGATGGACGGATCAACATCTACATAGTCTACATTGCCCTTCTGATACTCAAGGACCTGGGTGTTAACATCCTCGATGAACTTGTAGTCCAGACCGGACAGTGCCACTGCGCCGCCATGGTAATCATCGAAACGGGAAAGGGTTGCGCCGACACCGGTCTGGTAGCTGTCAAGCTTGAATGCACCGGTACCGATCAGGGTGGTCATACCCCAGTTGTTGCCAGCTGCCTCACATGCCTCCTGCGGATAGATTGCGCAGTATGCGGTAGACAGAACGGAAAGGAACGGTGCGTACGGTTTCTTTAACTGAATGGTGAAGTGGGTATCGTCCTGAACCTCGACACCGGACAGCTCATCTGCGGTACCTGCGCTCATCTCGTCGTAACCAACCACGTTCTCAAGCAGGGTTGCCATCTTTGCCATTTTGATCAGACGCTCGTAAGAATACTTAACATCGGAAGCCTTCAGAGTCGTTCCATCATGGAATTTTACATCCGGAAGCAGCTCGAAGCTGTAGGTCATGTTGTCGTCGGAAATGGTCGGCATAGCTGCCAGAAGAGTCGGAACCAGTCCATCGGATGTGGTAGTCAGCAAGGACTCAGTAATGTTATCGGTAATTTTCATTACGATGCTGTAGGTGAACTGCTGCGGATCCAGTGCTACCTGCGGATCTACTGCTGCGACACGTACAACCTTGTCGCCGTTCTCAGTGGTTGCTGCTGCGGAAGTGCTGTCGCCAGCTGCTGCAGAAGTCTCTGCTGCGGAAGTGCTTGTAGAATTTCCAGAACCGCCGCATGCAGTAAGGGATGCTGCAATCACACAGCTCAGGACAATTCCTGCCAGTGTCTTTCTCATGTTTGTTTCCTTCTTTCCTCGTTTTCGCTTTATGCTTCTTTTGTGATACCGAATTCTATGATGCGTTTCAGATTTCCCAGCCGAAACCGCTGTCCGGACACCGTGACACACAAAAAGGGAGGTATACCGAGACCAATCTTTCTCCTAATACGTCCCTGCTTCTTTGCAATATCCGGTTTGACAATTTTTTGTATCATCTGCCACATTAATTCAGTAAAATCTTAAAGCTATGGTCATTATAACGATGTATATATGTAAATGCAAGAGGGAATTTTAATTTCTACTCATTTCTTATATGTTTTCCGTGTGATGCGGTCGTTTCTTCTTTTTGTCCGTGTATCGCGGTCATTCTTCCATCATCGATAGACAGTTTGTCAGGACTCCTTTGGATCATGGCAGAAAAAAAGAATCCGAAATTGTCCGGATTCTTTTCTCTGTACAGCTTATTCTTCATCATCTTCCTCTGCCACAATGGCACCGATGGTGCCTAACATACTGGTTACCACTGCTACAACAACAAACAATACCAGCAGCAGGGTACAGCCAAGAAAAATCATGATATCCATTTGCAAACGCCTCCCGTTCTTTATTTTACCTTCCTGCACAATGCTTTTGAAATAACCTGCCCACACTCATAATTATCCCAAGTATAACACAGGTCATACCGCAAGTAAAGAGGACCGTTTAATCGTCTGCTGCGTCTGAGCAGCACGGTTTTGCAGTCTCCGGTTCCCGGTCATAGGTATCCAGAAAATGATGGCGCACGCCACCCTGCTTGTAGGCTACGACCGTATCGAGATTGACATTCTCCACGCTTTTAAAGATATTGCTCTCTACAAATGGATTCTTCGCTTTTAAGGTTCGGATCAGTTCCTTGACTTCCACACGCTTGGACAGGTTTTCCTCATTATTGCAGGTGGTGCAGGTGTCGGTGAACTTGCAGGCACACTGGATGAAGTGCAGGTTGTTGTAATCTCTCCATGCCTTGATGTCGTCCTCGCGCACCAGATACAGTGGACGGATCAGCTCCATTCCTTCGAAGTTGGTGCTGTGGAGCTTCGGCATCATGGTCTGGACCTGGGCACCGTAGAGCATGCCCATGAGGATGGTCTCGATCACATCATCATAATGATGGCCCAGGGCGATTTTGTTGCAGCCCAGCTGCTTCGCGAAGGTGTAGAGATGACCGCGGCGCATGCGGGCACAGAGGTAGCACGGAGATTTCTCGATGGTATAGACCGCATCAAAAATGTCGGACTCAAAAATCTGAATCGGGATTTTTAACTTCCGGGCGTTCTCCTCGATGACCTGACGGTTCTCCGGGCTGTAGCCCGGGTCCATAACCAGGAACTTCACCTCGAACGGGAATTTGTTATGCTTCTTTATCTCCTGAAACAGCTTTGCCATCAGCATGGAATCTTTGCCGCCGGAGATGCAGACGGCAATGCGGTCGCCTTCCTTCACCAGCTCATACTGGTTGATGGCTTTCGCGAATTTGCTGAAAATGTTCTTGTGGAATTTCTTGCGCAGGCTCTTTTCCACGGAATCGCAGATTTCGTCTGCCTCCTGCTTTTTGATCTCGGCCATGAGCCAGGCAATGTAGCCGCCCTTTAAGCTGACTGCGTCGTAGCCCTGCTCGCAGAGATTCTCTGCCACATCGCGGCTCACGCGGCCGCGGCTGCAGCAGATGATGATCTTTTTGCCTTTCTCTTCCGGCGGATTTTCTTCCAGTTCTTCCGCGGAACTGGCAATGGCTCCCTTGATGGCACCATGATTGATCTCATCCGTGCTCCGGATATCATAGAGCACATAAGTGTCCGGGGAAAGGGCGTCAAATTCTTCTATGGTTAATTCATTCATATGATTCACTCCTGTAGCGTGTCAAATCCTGTCCATGCCGCATCTTCCCGCGTTCCATGGACAAAATGTTTTCCGTTTCCTGCTTCTGCATCGAAAAAACAGACGGCCACATCTGCAGCCGTCTGTTTTCCTTGCTGCGCACATCCATCATACAGGAAACACGCGCAAAACTCAATATATTATTCTATTTTCCAGACTTCCGAGGTCACCCACTCACTCTTGTTGTGGCTGCTCTGGCGCACGGTGCGGACGCGGAACTGATACTCACCCGGTTCGGTCATCTGGGATGAAAAATCATAGTGATTCTTGTATACCGAACGCATGATGCCGGTATCAATGCCGTTTCTGACCAGCTGAATCTGATAATAACGGGCGGATTCCTCCGTGTTCCAGGATGCCGTGCCCGGATGAGCGCTGTCCCAGCCAAACCCGGCAGAGGAAGAGGCCGCGTTCTGCGCCAGGGAAATGGCGGAACGGTTATCAAGCTTTGACTTCTTATCATAGATCAGCTTTACCCGCAGCGTCAGCATCGCGTTTTTTTCCGAGCGCTTTGCGCTGACAAACTGAACCTTGTCGTAGCGGTTCTTTGATGAAGCTGCCAGATTTAAGCGGAACGCATCGGAAGAAGATCTGGCAAAATACCACTGATCCTCATCTGCCACCACCAGGGTCACCTCAATCTCCGGCGGATTGCTGTCGCTGAAATCATCAGAATCCTCGTTTACAACATCTGTGTCACTGATATAGTAGCGGTCCGTATTCGCCCCCTCCGCAGTGACGGAAAGGGAGCTGCCCTCTACACCAATACCCAGGTTGGAATCAAACACAAGATCCATTTTCCCAACCTTGCGCTTATCCGATGCCGCATAGCTGGTGCAGACCGCTCCAACGGATAAGATGAGAGCGGCCAGGCTTACCAGAAGCCGTTTCGTTGTCTGTTTCATCACTGTTCTGTGTCTCCTTCCTGTTTTCGCTCATAGAGATGGCAGATCAGATCCACACAGGTGTCCAGCCCAAGCTCGGCACTGTTTAAGGTCACATCGTAGCTGGCCCCGGCACCCCAGCGCTTTCCGGTATAGCACTCGTAGTAATTCCGGCGGCTCTTGTCATTCTTTTTGATCAGCGTGATGGCCTCATCCCGGGTAATTTTCCGTGTCTCCATAAGGCGTCTGATCCGGTCATTCATGTCCGCGTAGATGAATACAGAGGTCACCCCGGACTGCTCCCGCAGCACATAGTCAGCGCAGCGGCCAATGATGACGCAGGATTCCTTCTCTGCCAGCTGCCGGATAACCTCCGACTGTACATTAAATACCATATCGTTGATGGCAATGCCCCGTCCGGTCTTGTCGTTCTGCATCTGACGCGGAACGGAATAGAGAAATGGATTTGGCCGTTTTTCTTCGGCTGCCGCCAGAACATCCTGATCCAGCTCTCCGTAATTGCAGGCCAGCTCAATGAGCTGTTTATCATAGCACCTAATGCCAAGACGTTTCGCCACCTCCATACCAATCTCACTGCCGCCGCTTCCAATCTGACGTCCTATGGTTATGATCCGGTTTCCTTTCATATTCTCCAAAACCCCCTTTTATCTGTTCTTGAAGATTTCCACAAATGCTTTCCACATTTTCACAAGCACGTTCCAGATCCGGCGCAGCGGGCTCTGGCCTGCTGCCTCACTCTCTGCATCCAGAAGTTCATCATCGTCATCCAGACTGATTTCTGCGGTTCGCAGAATGATCTGTACGGATTCCGGCTCCTGGTTCTCATCGGATGTGAAGGATACCTTCTCCGCATTCGGATCCATGTTCAGGAACCGGGTGTCGCCGTCTAAGTCATCCCACTCTTTATCGATGGCTTCCTTCATGGTCACGCCCGCGTGACGGATGGAAGCGGTGCTGTCCAGCACGCTCAAGCTCTTATCCAGAAGCTCCAGCGTACCGCGGATGCTGTCGCGGGTGGCAGCGTCCAGATTGTCACTGCTGCTCTTTAAGGTGTTCTGCACGATGGCTGCCGTGCTCAGGCTCGTGTTCAGTGCCTCGGTGATCCGATTCATCAGTTCCTCGGAATCATCCAGTGTTGCCTGCAGATCCGGGTAGTAGCTGTCCATGGAATCGTACAGAGCCGCGGTGTCCTCGGTAAGCATCTCCAGGCTGTCGGTCAGCTCGGAGGTGTATTTGGCGGTATCAGCCACATCATCTAAGAGGCTGGAAAGGCCGGATGCCAGTTTGTTGCTGGAGGATGCCAGAACTTCCAGATACTGCTTTCTCACGAGCAGATTTTGTGCCAGTTCTCCCGCACTCATCATCACACCGCTGGCCGCGCTCACCGCTGTGGAGGTTCCTGCCCCCGACGCGTAGGTGGCAATTCCTGTATCATCGCTTTCTGCGTCATCCGGGGTCGCCTGTATATCATTCTCCAGCGGAACCTCATCCATGCCCCAGTCTTCACCCAGATAATAATCATCCTCCAGATCATGAGTACTGGTCAGTAATGTCGGCAGCGCAGTAACATAGGCCTGTTCACTGGCCTGCAGTCTCGCATCCAGTTCAATGATCTTCTGCATCAGCTCATTCAGCTGCGGAACCGCGCCTGCCATATCCTCTGATCCACTCTTGATTCCCTTTAACGCGCTGTGCAGCTTATTCAGCGGATCCTGCATTTCCCGCACGGTGTCCACAATATCACCCAGGCTATCATGAGCCGTGTCTGCTGCCTCTTTCGCAGTCTCGATATGCGGGATCATGGCCTCTAACTGGTCCGATACCGCACTTAAGGTCTCAATGGCGCGGTCATTGCCCGCCAGAATGCTGTCCTTTGCGCCGCTCCAGGTCTGTCTTGCGCTCTCTGCGGAATTCATGCCATTCTGCAGAGAATTGATGCCGTCCTGCATCGCCTCAACAGACAGCGCCATCTGCTGCATACTGTCGTGCATCTGGTCACCGCTTTCCTTCCAGGTATCCTTTGCATCCTTTAAATCAGTTATATGCTCCAGGTCACTGCCGGTCAGCGGAGTCATGGTCATGAATACACCGCTGGTCTCAAAGCTGTCCGTGCCAATGCGGACGGTGAAGTCGCCATCCTCGCCCGGAAGTGCCGTGAACACAACCGCGCTGTTGCTGCCGATGGTCTGCTTCTGCGCGCCATCCGCCTCGAGGCTGTAGCAGTCATTGGTGTCCAGCATCACCGCTACGGCCAGAACGAAGTTGTTCTTATAATATTCATTTACCTCTGCGCTGTCGTTAAACTTCGCGTCAATGTGAATCTCTATGAGTCCGGAAGCGCCTGCCAGCTCGTCTGCGTTTTTCGGCACACCGTTCAGCTTGTAGGACACATCGAAATTCCACGGAAGCGCTACCTTCTTCGCGTCCAGCTCCCCTTTATAATAGAAGCGTCCTTTGTAATCCGGTGATACATTCCAGGTTACCTTATTTCCCTCAATGACCGGCTCGGTGTAGTCGGACATGTTAGTCACGGCTGTATAATCACCGTAATCCGTGATGGTGGTCTGCCCATTCAGATCACAGCCCTTCACCACATTGACCCGGTCTACGTTTCCATAGTAATCCAGGTTTACATACATATTTTCATCTACGGCCACAGATGCCTGACCCGCAAGCACCGGCAAAACCATGCCGGTACATGCCATGACTGCCGCCAGTCCCATGACACCCAGTCTCTGATATCTTTTCTTCATGACATTCTCCTCCTGCTGCCCTTATTTCTCTTTCCTGTGTTCTTCCAGCTTCGTCCGGATCTGCTCTGCCCGCTCATGGAACTGCTGCCTTCTGGTCACATAGCGCTCTCGGATTCTTCTTCTGGAGCCTTTCCATTTTTTCTCAATGACCAGTCCGTCAGTCAGCACCAGAAGTGCCGGAAGCAGAGTCAGTACCAGGACCAGACTCAGGAAGCCTCCTCGTCCGATCAGATGGCCCAGATCTCCAATGGCCGCCGTCGTAGAAATCAGATATACAATATATCCTGCCAGGGTGATAATGCCGCCGGATGTAAAAACAGAGGAACAGGACCGGGTCACCGCCTCAATGCAGGCCTCCTTCTTCGGAAGTGTTGCACGCTTCGCGATATAATTGTTGGTAAGCAGGATCGAGTAGTCTACCGTCGCACCCATCTGGATACTGCTGACAATAATGTAGCCCATGTAGATCATATCCACGCCCTGCACATACGGAACTGCCATGTTGATGAAGATGGCAACTTCAATCGGGATCATAACCACGATCGGGATCAGAACTGACTTAAAGCTGAAAGCTACAACCAGGAATACACCCAGCAGCGTCAGCAGATTTACCCGCGCGTTATCGTCCGTAATTGTTTCCTTTATATCCTGGGTAGACGGAGTCTCTCCAACCACGTACGAATGCTCCGGATAATATTTCTTCATGAGATCCCGGATCTGGTCCGTATATTCGAAGGATTTGTCACTCTCACCCTTGGTCCTTATGTATAAGAGCATCCGTGCCGTGTCCTTCGTATGGAGCTGGCTGACAGTAGACTCCGGAAGAAAATCTTCCGGAATGCCCTCCGGCAGCGTATTAGCCATAGAGGTGACATTCTTTACATATGGAAGATCTTCCAGCTCGTCGGACAGCTTCTTTTCTGCCACCGGATCGTTGTTCGGATAAATCAGAAGCATCATATTGCTCCGGCCAAACTTCTGGGTAATTTCCTGATCATCCGCATAAACCTGAGTTCCCGGAGCACCGCCCACGGCGCTGTTTCCGTACTGGAAGTTGTTCATCTGCTGAGCCACATAGGCCGGCGGAGTAATGATGATCACGGCCGCCAAAACCAGGTAGCGGATGCGGTACACGCCCCTGCCCAGTCTGGTAAAGTCCGGGAAGAAGGAACGGTGTTTCGTCTTATCATTCCATTTGGTAAATTTCAGGATCATGGCCGGCATGAACAGTACCACGGTCAGAAGGCTGAAGATGATACCCTTTGCCAGAACCAGGCCCATATCGAAACCGATGTTGAATTTCATGGTAACCAGGGCCAGGAAACCAACTACGGTGGTCAGGCTGCTGGCGAAAATGGAGTTGATGGCCTCTTCAACCGCCTTGACGATTGCTTCCTCCTCGGAAAGTCCGGTATCTCGCCAGTTCATGTAGGCATCCAGCAGGAAAATGGAATAGTCCATGGATGTTGCCAGCTGCAGGATAATGGCTACGTTATCCGTCAGGAAGGAGATGGTTCCAATGAATATGTTGGTTCCCTTATTTAAGAGCACCGCCACACCCATAACCAGCAAAAACAGAATTGGCTCCGTCCATGCCGTTGTAGCCAGGCAAAGTACCACAAAAATCATGATGACCGCAACCACCAGGATCTTGTTCATCTCCTCGTGCGTAGTCTGGATCAGGGATTTGTTCTGTACCGCCATACCAACGTAGCAGCCTTTGTCGCCGGTGATGGCTTTCATCTCATCAATGGCCGTTTCCGTCTTCGGAGAATCGGATTCTTCCTCAAAGGTGATGTCCATGACCGCGCAGCGGTCTTTATAGTAGTCTTTGATTTCATCCATATTGATGAAATCTTCTCCGGCATAGACATTAACCGTGGTATCACACCAGAGGACCTGGTCCACACCGTCAATGGCCTGGATTTTATCTTTGTATTGCTTTGCTTCGTACAGGCTTACATCCTTTAACATCAACCGGGCTGTTCCCGGATATCCAAACTCCTTCTTCATCACATCCAGTCCCATGCTGGACTGGGCCGTGGAAGGAACATATTTGGTCAGGTCATAGTTTACATTAACAAACAGCATTGCTACCGCGCAGAAAATGCAGCCCGCAATGAATACCGATTCGATCCAGGCACGTTTTTCAATGATGAATCGTGCCAGGCGGATGGTAAATCCAGTATCTTCCGTTCCCGTCTGCTTCTTCTCCGCTCCCTTTTTATGGGGCAGATGCGCTTTTAATTTCTCTTTCAGGGATTTTTTGTCTTCCATAGTCTCTGCTCCTCTTTCCCTTTTTTATTTCATACTGTTCGCATGATCTGCAAACAGAAATCCGTTTTCTGACTCTACCGCATCAGGATTACCATAAAATACTGTTCTCCGTCCTTCTCTGCGTGGGCCATACCGACGCGCCGGTAATAATCCAGGGAATCTTTTCGTTTTCCGTTGGAATCATATTTGTCCTGGGTCTTGCCGATAAGCTTGTCAAAGGCGTCATCCACATCCTCCCTGCCCCGCAGGTAAAGTTCCCGGCAGCTGGAATTCTTTCGGTAGGAAATCTTTCCCAGGTAATCCTTTAAGGTTCCCTCTCCCGGAATTGCGTCACCGCTGTAGCCATTTGCCAGCGCTGCTTCCAGACGGTGAGCTGCTGCCTGGTTCAGTTTTTCATCCATGATAAATCCGGCATAGCGGTCGTACTGCCGCTTTTCATCATTACCGTACTCCTCTTCCCGGTCCGGATACTCGTCAAAATACAGATCCCGCTTCTCATCATTTAGCTGATCGAATAAGAACTGTGTTTCCTCATCATAACAGAACACCGGATAAGCACCGCCGCTGGTATTCGGTACCCATTGGGCGGTCTTTAAAGAGCCGTTCCAGTTAAATTTATAAAGGGCATTGTCAAACTGGAGATCCTGCCGGTTCCTGCTGCCATCTGGCAGGAGATAATACCAGTCGTCCCCCTCCTTTACCCAGTTTGCCCGGGCCGTTTCTGTTTCTTCTGAATCGATTACTGTTGTCGTTCCATATACAGACGCCGGCTTTGTCTCTGCCACAGCACCGCTTCCTGCCTCAATGGTAGAAGCAGCCGCCAGCACCGGCACCGGGTAAGACAGCAGCATGAGTCCTGCCGCCAAAAATGTGACACATATGGGAGTCGTTAAGAACCCCTTGTTTTTGTGCAATTTATCTCGATAATCCATAGAAACCTCCAGAATTCCTCTTCATTTTCTTGCATTATTATCTATGTATATGTTAAAATACACAAGTATCAGTTTTATTTGGAATGTTCATAATGAGACACTTATTTTAGATTTGTCCAGTTTTATACATTGTGAACCTGTTCTGTTTTTCATGCGCAAATTCATCGATCACGGAGGTTATTATGGCACAGTCTACACCCCGGAAAACCAGTATTACCGCCCGCCGCACCTACGCGCTTTTGAAGGGTGCTCTCTTTTCCCAGCTTGCAGCCCTGCCATTTGAGCAGCTCACACTAACCGACATCTGCAATACCGCGCTGATTTCCCGGTCTACGTTTTACCGCTATTTTGAGGATAAATATGACCTGCTCCATTACTGCCTTGGCTCCATGCTAGATGAGCTTGGCCTGAATGAAGATGTCATGTATTTCACCAACCGCACTTCCGTGCGGGACTTCCTGCTGATCCTGCTGCGTCTTATCGGCGAGAACCGGATTCTGTACCAGAAAATCTACCATGCCAATCAGGACGGTGACCTGATGCGCATCATCCGCACCGGCCTTATCCGCATTATGAATGATAAAATTCAGGCTGCTGAACAAAAGGGCTACCGCCTGAAGCTTCCTGCCCCTATATTCACCAGCCTGATGACAGATTTTTATTTTAATATTGTACAGTGCTATCTCGATCAGGAAGAACCTTGTGACCCGGACAGCTTTGTCGACAATGTCTGCCTGTTTATTGAACGTGACTTTTTTGCACCGCCGAAGTCCTGAGCCTTATGCCCAGCGCTCAGGTGTTTTTTACCGCCAGACTGCACTTCCGGCAGCCTGATCCGATTGTGACACTCAGCGTTCCCGCGCCCAGCCGTATGCGTAGCGCACCGCCTTTTCCCACCCGCGGACCATGGTCCTGCGGGTCTTTTCGTCCAGTTCCGGCGTAAAGATCCGGTCTGTCTCCTGATTTTCTTTGACTTCTTCCTGATTCTTCCAGTATCCCGCTGCAAGTCCCGCCAGATAGGCCGCACCCATGGCCGTTGTTTCCACACAGGCCGGGCGTCTGACCGGTGCCTGAATAAAGTCTGCCTGGGTCTGCATCAGGAAATTGTTGGCACTGGCTCCGCCATCTACCTTCAGGGAAGTCAGGTCAATACCGGAATCCGCTTTCATGGCCACCAGTACGTCATGTACCTGGTAGGCAATAGACTCCAGTGTAGCCCGGATGATGTGGTATTTGTTCACACCCCGGGTAATACCCACAATAGTTCCTCTGGCGTACTGATCCCAATGCGGAGCGCCAAGACCGGTGAAGGCCGGAACCACGTAGCAGCCGTTGGTATCCTTCACTTTTTTCGCCATATACTCGGAATCCTCTGCCGAATCGATCAGCCGCAGCTCATCCCGCAGCCACTGAACCGCCGCCCCGGCCACAAAGATGGAACCCTCCAGCGCATAATTCACCTTTCCGTCCAGTCCCCAGGCAATGGTGGTGACCAGCCCGTTTCGGGAGAATACCGGCTTTTCTCCGGTGTTCATAAGCAGGAAACAGCCTGTTCCATAGGTATTCTTCGCTTCACCCGCCTCAAAACAGGTCTGACCGAACAGCGCCGCCTGCTGGTCACCTGCTGCCCCGGCAATAGGAATGGCTCCGCCCAGATAAGAAGGATCTGTCTCCCCGTATACGCAGCTTGACGGCTTCGGCTCCGGCAGCATGCATTTCGGAATATCCAGGATCTTTAAGATTTCATCATCCCACTGCAGAGTATTGATATTGAACAGCATCGTGCGGGAAGCATTGGAGTAATCGGTTACGTGCACCGCGCCCTTGGTCAGCTTCCAGATCAGCCAGGTTTCCACAGTGCCAAACAAAAGCTCGCCCTTCTCCGCCCGCTCCCTTGCTCCCGGCACATGGTCTAACAGCCATTTGATCTTGGTCGCGGAAAAATACGCGTCAATGACAAGTCCCGTTTTCTTCCGGAAGCTGTCCATATAGCCCTGTTCCTTCAGGGAATCGCAGTAGGCTGCGGTACGGCGGCACTGCCAGACAATGGCGTGGGCAATGGGTTCACCGGTCTCCTTATCCCATACAATGGTGGTTTCTCTCTGATTGGTGATACCGATTGCCGCAATGTCTGCTGCTTCTGCGCCAATGCGGCTCATAGCCTCCACGGCCACTCCCAGCATGCTGGCCCAGATCTCATCTGCGTCATGCTCCACCCAGCCAGGTTGTGGAAAATACTGGTGAAATTCCCGCTGCGCCATGCTGCAGATCTCGCCTTTTTTATTGAAAAGAATACAGCGGTTGCTGGTTGTCCCCGCGTCCAGTGCCATAATATAATCTGCCATGATTGGTTCCCCCTTTATATAAGATTTTGTCTGATCATTACTCTATTATCCTTAAAACTCAACGATAAAGCTGTTTCCCAGTTTGTTTTCTTTCTTGCATCATACCATTTTTTTCCGCACTCGTACAGTTGATTTGTTGCAAAATATTTCTTTTTTTCTCATTTTATCAGAATTTTATTGTTTTTATGAACATTTTGTGAATTTAACGCTTTGTTCTTTATACTGGGCACATCAAACAAAGATCAGGACGGACAGAATGAAAACAATAACGGAAATGGCGCGCCAGATGGCAAAGAAGCGCCGGACGGCAAGGGCGGACCGGATGACAACGGCGGTGAAGGCAGCGCAAACGCCACCATCAAAAAGAGGGACGGAACGGTAATAAAAAAAGGAAGCAACTGCTATACCATTACGGTAGATTCCTACAGTGCTTCCTGAAGCATATAATGTTATTTGGCAGATCTGAACATTCACTGTACAGACCTGCCAAACGGTTTCCTCTTAGTCTACTTTTTCAACAGAAAGGATTTTTCCGGTGAAGGCATCCACGGTATTTACCGTACCGGTATAGGTTACCATCACGGTATCACCATCCTTCACACTGTCTAACCCCTGTGGCTTCTCATTCTGATCAAAGCTGAAGCCGTAATCCTGACCATCAAATGTGATGGTAAACATGAAATCCTTGATGTCGCTGATCGTGCCTGTCATGCTTGCTTCTTCCTGATCTGCGGCAGAATCTGCCTTAGATTCCTCTGAATCCTTTGCTTCATCTGTGTTCAGACTCTCAGCAGAGGCTGTGCTTTCTGCCTTTGTGGTCTCCTGCTGTGTTGTCTCTGCCACTGCAGCCGTTGTCTCACCTGCTGTAGCAGACGGGGTATTTTTTGAAGAACAAGCTGCTGCAAATACCATGATCATTGCGGTGCTCATCATAATCAATGCTCTTTTTTTCATTTTAACCAACCTTTCTTTTTTGAGCAGACGGAATCTGTTTTTCCTCGATCTGAAAGCATTTCCGGCTGCTGATGCATATGCGATCTGTAACTGTATCTATCTCTACAGCCACTCCTATTGAACAATAAAATTGTGTCCAAATTGTCATCGTTTTATGAAGAAAGGAAACTTTTTTCTTAAGATTTCAAATGCAGATATGGGACAGCAACCGGACGCTGGCTTTTACAAGCACGCAAAAAGTCCACGGACCAGCACATTTACTGGCCCGTGGACTTTTTATTCACTTTCTCTCATGCGGTTCTGCTGCCATCTCATCCTGCTTACGCATCAGCCTTCAATGGTAACATATTTCTTGGTTTCTACCGCCGGTTTTGCTTCCTTCTTCGGAACAAACAGCTTCAGCATACCATGCTTGAACTCAGCCTTGATGTCCTGCTCGGTCACATCTTCACCAACGTAGAAGGAACGCTGGCACGCACCGGCATAACGTTCACGGCGAATATACTTACCGGTTTCTTTCTCCTGCTCATCCTTATCAAGTCCCTTAGCGGCACTGATGGTTAAATAGCCATCCTTCAGTTCTGCGGTGACTTCCTCTTTCGTGAATCCCGGAAGATCGATCTCCAGCTCATAGCCGCCTTCCAGCTCTTTGATATCGGTTTTCATAACGTTCTTGGCGTTGTGACCATATAGTTTCTTCTCAACGTTGTTCTCTGCGCTGTTATCGAAGAACGGGAAACCTCTCATAAATTCATCAAACATATCCTCACCAAAAATACTCGGCATTAACATAAGTCATCTCTCCTTTATCTATCTAAAATTTACTTATTATCAAATTCAGTCTTCTATATTATGGCTGCGGTTTCTTCCCCGGCCAGGCAGCCTTACTGTTTTCCGGGGAAGTTTCAGTCATTTGTATTAGCCTTCAATGGCTACATATTTTTTATTTTCTACCTTCGGCTGTGCTTCCTTCTTCGGAACGAACAGTTTCAGGATACCGTGCTTGAATTCTGCCTTGATGTCCTGCTCGGTGATATCTTCACCTACATAGAAGGAACGCTGGCACGCTCCGGCATAACGCTCGCGGCGGATGTACTTGCCGGTTTCCTTCTCCTGCTCATCCTTATCAAGTCCCTTGGTCGCACTGACGGTTAAGTAACCATCCTTCAGCTCTGCGGTAATCTCATCTTTCGTGAATCCCGGAAGATCCATCTCCAGCTCGTAGCCGCCTTCCAGTTCCTTGATATCGGTCTTCATCATGTTCTTAGCATGACGTCCGTAAAGTTTCTTCTCTATTTTATTACCTGCATTCTCATCGAAGAATGGAAAATCTCTCATAAAGTCATCAAACATATCCTCACCAAAAATACTCGGCATTAACATAAGTCATCTCTCCTTTTCTATCTATGCTTAACCTTGTTTCTTTGGAACCAGGATCTTTCAGGAACTTCCGGGAACCTCTTTCTTTGTTCCCTCTGTATCCCCTTCCTTTGTTCTACATGTAATATAGCACGCATTATTAGCACTGTCAAGAGGTGAGTGCTAATTTTCTGTGAACTTTTTGTGAACTTCGTTTTGTGCAAGATAACATTGCACGTTTTAGCAAAATTACGAAGTTATGCGCACTGATCTTGCACATCTGATATTAGACAAAAACACAAGAAAGCGTGAAACCTCTGTTTTCACAAAGAGTTTCACGCTTTCTTGACTGTCTCTCAGATTGTTACAGCTTGCTCTTCCTTCTCCCATTTATACTTTCTCCGCCCGCAGCATATACAGCGGCGTGGCAGCATAAAAGAATTTTTCCCTCTCACTCCAAAGCTCCTTTGTTACGTCACGCTCAAAGGATACGTTCGTACAGGGGAGCTGTTTTAATACGCCCATGTCAAAATCCGGACGCTGGGCTTTTCCGAATACTCTATAATTTTCCGGTTCCAGTTCGCTGTCAATATACTCATAGGAGCCATCGTGGGTGTATCCGCGGCCATATTTTTTCAGGCCTTCGCGCTCCCGGCGGATAGCCTCCTCCCGCACCGGACCCGGCTGATAAGGAAGATGCCAGTTGGCATCAAAGATCAGCAGCACGCCGCCCGGTTTCAGAACCCGCAGCCACTCCCCGTATACCTTCAGATGTTCCCGGATGATGTGAGTCACATTCCGGCTGACCACCAGGTCAAAAGTTCCATCCTGAAATGGCAGCGCGCCAAAATCCTCCTGTAGAAGTTCCGGTGAAACGCCATAATGAGCCACGTTTTTTCTGGCATACGCAAGCATCCCCTCCGAACCGTCAATGCCAGTCACATGATGACCGGCCTTTGACAGCAGCACAGAGAAAAAACCTGGTCCACATCCGGCATCCAGAATCCGTAAAGGGCGCTCTGCCGGTGCCTGGGACTCGATCAGCTCCAGCCACTTTTCCGGTCGGTTCGTCGCAAACTCCTCTTCTACATAATTGTTGTAATTGTCAGACCGGACTGTCCAGTCTTCGTTGATCTGTTCCTGTGTTAACATTACAAAATACCTCTCATAAAACTAATTGATATCCAGATCCGCCGTAACCTGGTAATAATCACAGGCATGGGCCGTATAATTCTTCACATTGGATCTTGAGATCATATTCATCTGAAGAAATGAGCAGAAAATGTACGCGTGATCATCCAGAATCTTCTGCTGAAGTTCAATTGCCAGTTCTGCGCGTTTTTCCGTGTCAAACTCCGTAGAAAGCTGCTCAATCAGCGCGGTCACCTCCGGATTATCGTAAGCTCCAAAGTTATAGTTCATTCCCGGCTGGCAGCTCGTAGTAAAGAAATACTGAGGATCTCCGGACGGTGCCGTCACCAGAGCCGACGCATAAATATCAAAGCTGGACATATCCGCCAGAAATTCCCGGCGATTTGCGGTGCAGTTGATATCCACATCCATTCCAACATCTTTCAGACTGGCCTGAACAGCCTCCGCCAGCAGCGGCAGTTCCTGACGGCTTGGATAAGTCAGCCAGCGGATTACCAGCTTCACGCCGTCTTTCTCCCGAATACCGTCACCATCGGTATCCACCCAGCCAGCCTCTTCCAGAACGACTTTGGCTCCTTCCGGATTATAGCTTTCTGTCTTCACATGTTCACCGCCAAAACCGGCAAAGCCATTTGGAAACGCTCCGTTTGCTGCCATCCCATGACCGTCCAGCAAAGCAGTGACGAACCCTTCTTTATCAATGCTCATGGCAATGGCTTTCCTCACGGCATCATCCTGGATCACAGGACTTGTCATATTCATGCTGCAAAAAAACGCACGGGAGGTCTGGACGGATGAAAACTGATAGTTATCATTTTCAAAGTTTGGATAAGCCTCATACGCCATGCCGTAGGCTGCGTCAATATCACCGGACTGCAGCGCGGCTGATAAGGTATCGCCATTAGACAGGGTCCTGATCGTCAGTTCATCAATCTTTGGCTCTCCATTCCAGTAATTTTCATTTTTTGTCAGAGTCAGGTGGTCATCCGTAACCAGCTCTTTCACTACATACGGACCGGTTCCGGCTACAATTCCTCTCTCAAAATCACTGGCATACACGTCGATAATACAGCCATAAGGATCTCCCAGATAGTTCATTAGGGCCGGATTCGGCTCACTGGTTGTGATCGTCAACACCTGCCCATCTGCCTGAATATCCACGATTTTCGTATCAAGCGGAGCTCTGTCATGCACCTCCAGCAGATGATCCAGACACTGCTTCACCGCCTCGCCGTCCATCTTCCGTCCACTTGAAAAGGTAACCTCATCCTGCAGGATAATGGTCCAGGTACAGTCTCCATCATTCTCCCAGGATTTTGCCAGCCACGGCTCCAGCTCCATTGTATCACTGTAATGAACCAGCGTCTCGCCCACGCCATAGCGGATGCAGGCCCAGCCATTGTAGGTTCCATGTGGATTCACAGTCTCTTCCCAGTTTTCTGAGTTGAATGTCGTATCTCCGATCACCATGGTCTTTCGTGAATCCGAACTGCCGGCCGGTTCCGTGTTCGTACCGGCTGCTGCCTGACCTGTATCTGCTGCATGCTCTATACTCTCTGTGCTCCCGGCCCTGCTGCCGCATCCGGCCAGTATCCCTATTGTAACCCCCAAACACAAGAATACAGCGATTGCCTTTCTCATAGATCTTTTTCTCCTTCATATAATTTTTATCTGTATCATTCCTGACTCTGGATTATTCAAACTCCAGAACACTGTCAATCAGTCTCCTGGTATACGCATGTTCTGGTTTCTGAATCACATCGTCCGGCTTCCCCTGTTCCACAATTTCTCCCTGATACATGACCAGCACACGGTCACAGAACTGCTGCACCAGTGACAGATCATGACAGATAAACAGAATGGACAGATGTTTTCCCTGCGCGAGGCGCAGCTGATTCAGAAGATCGATGATTTCCTTCTGAACTGTCACATCCAAAGCTGAGGTCGCCTCATCACAGATCAGAAGTTTTGGCTGAATAGCCAGCGCCCGGGCAATGGCCGCCCTCTGACACTGCCCACCGCTGACCTGGTGCGGATAACGGTCGGCGAATTTCTTTGACAGTTCGCACTGCTCTAATAGCCGTTCCACTTCTGCCCGGGTCTCCCGCCTGGACATTCCGACATTTCTCAGGCTTTCCCCGATTCCATCCCCCAGTGTCTTTCTCGGATCAAAGGAATCTGCCGGAGTCTGAAAAACCATCTGCATCTTTCTATAAACACTGCGAAGTTCCTTTCCCCGCAGGTTTGTGATATTCTGACCATCCAGAATAATCTGCCCCACTGTAACATCCAGTAATCGGGTAATCATACTTACCATAGTCGTTTTTCCGCTGCCGCTCTCTCCCAGCACGCCAAGACATTCTCCTGGCATCAGCTCAAAACTGACATTTTTTACCGCTGTAACCGGCTGCTGTCCGCCCCGCAAGAAAACTTTTGACAGATTGTCCACCTTCAGAATTGATTCCATCCTACTTCCTCCTTAACCGCGGAACGGCTGCCATCAGTTCCTTTGTGTACTTTGTCTGCGGATCTGTCAGAATCTTCCCGGTTTCTCCGTATTCCACGGTCTCTCCATTTTTCATCACCAGGACCCGGTCTGCCATGGCTTCGATGACACCAAGATTGTGGGACACCAGGACAATAGCGGTGCCAAAGCTTCTGCGCACCATCAGCATCTCCTCTACCACCTGCTTCTGTACCGAAACATCCAGCGCCGAAGTCGGCTCATCCGCCAAAAGGACCTGAGGATTTAAAAGCATCGCTGCGGCAATTCCGACCCTTTGCTGCATACCGCCGGAAAGCTCGAAAGGATAGCTTTTTAAGATTCTCATGCCATCCGAAAAACCAAGCTTTGCCAGCAGTTCCAGTGCCCTGTCCTGAAATTCTTTCTTCGAGATCCGGCTGTGTTCCTTCATCGTTTCGTATAACTGGACTCCCACCGTGCGAATCGGTGAAAAGGAGCTGCCCGCGTTTTGAAAAATATAGCCAAGCTCCGGCCCATTCAGTCTCCGGCGGTCTCTCCCTGGTAAATCTGTGATATTTTTTCCCTGATACCAGATATCGCCCCGGGTGACCAGCCCCTCCTGACTCAACAGTCCCATGGCGGCCTTAATCAGTGTAGATTTTCCGCTGCCACTTTCTCCTACAATTCCAAGTATTTCTCCCGGATCTACCGCAAAGCTTACCTGCTTTACCGCCAGCTCTCCCCGATAGGATATATCCACCTGATCGTATCTTAATAAATGTTCCACCATTAGTTTCCTCCCCGGCTCTTTGGATCCGCATAGTCCCGGATCGTATCACCCAGAAGATTAAAAATCATAACAGAAAGAAAAATCGCGATTCCCGGTGAAAAAGTAATCCAGGGAGATATGGTCATAAGGCTTCGCGTGTCACTCATCATGCTGCCCCATTCCGGAACCGGAGGTTTGGCCCCCAGTCCCAGAAAACTCAGCGCCGCCAGTTCCATCATCATGGTTCCGATGTCCAGCATGGAAGTCACCAGTACCGGCCCCATGATATTCGGCAGAAGATGTTTCAGAATAATCTTGAACGTTCCGCTGCCGGAAAGCTTTACCGCCCGCATCCATGTCGTTTCTTTCCGGGCAAGGGTCTGGCTGCGGGCAATCCGCGCATATTTAGGCCAGGAAATGGCTGCCAGGGCAATGATCGCGTTATGCAGTCCGCCGCCAAAGCTGCCTGCCACCGCCAGCGCGAACACCAGGCCAGGAAAGGCAAGAAAGACATCTGAGATCCTCATGAAAAAAGTGTCCGTGAAATCGCCGCGCCAGCCACAGAGAATGCCCACGGCTGTGCCCACAACGGTAATCACCGACACCAGCAGCAGCGTGGAAAACACACTGGCTCTGCTTCCGGCTATCACCCTGGAAAGCATGTCTCTCCCATAACGGTCTGTGCCCAGAAGATGAAGGGCACTGGGTGCCGCCTTAACATTGCTTAAATCCTGTAAATAGGGATCATATGGGGTAAGATACCGAGAAAAAGCGGAAGCAATCACCAGAAGCCCTGCCAGGGTTCCGAACACAAACAGGCGCATCCGCACGCTGTCACAGTATTTTTTCTGAATTCGAACTGTCACATTGTTCATTCTTCCCTCACCCCCAGACGAATTCTGGGATCCAGTGCATGATAAAGAAGGTCACTGATCAGATTTACCAACACATAAATCACCGCCATCCAGACAACATAGGCCTGGATCATCGGATAATCCCTCATGGTAATCGAATCGACTGCCAGTTTCCCTACACCGTCCCACATAAAAATACTTTCAATGATCGCGGTTCCGCCCAACAGACTGCCAATGGACAGAGCCATCAGAGTAATAATCGTCAGCATCGAAGATTTCAATACACTCTTCCAGAGAATCACGCCAGGCCGGATGCCCCTTGCGCTGGCTCCCATGACATAATCCTTGTTCAGTTCTTCCAGAACCGCTGCGCGCACCTGCCTCATATATTTGGCAGACATGGCAATGGCCAGTGTCAGCGTTGGAAGCAGCGCGCTTTGCACGGTATTTCCGCCGGAAATAACCGGGAACAGCTTCCAGTAAATAGAAAACAACTGCGTCAAAAGCAAAGCCACAAAAAAATTTGGCATAGAATTGCCCGCAAAGCTGAAAAAGCGCAAAAAATAATCTGTAAACTTATCATGGCGCACCGCAGCCAGAACCCCCAATGGAATAGAGAATACAACCGTTGCGCCCATAGATAACGCCGTTAACAACAGGGTTGCAGGCAGTTTCGAAACAAAGGTATCAAACACATTTTTTCCCGAAACATAGCTGATTCCCATATCCCCGGTCAATATTCCACGAAGCCAGGCCAGATACTGGGTGAAAAACGGCTGGTCCAGCCCAAGCTCCGCTCTTTTGGCATCAATGATTTCCTGAGCAACCGCACCCTTGTCTCCATAGAGTTCCATCACGGCATCACTGCCTGCCGCGCGCATCATGGCAAAGGACAAAAAAGTGATGCCAAACAACACCGGAATCAGCTGCAGCAGCCGCTTTCCTATATATTTTTTCAATTTTCGTTACCTCTTTCATCCCTGATCAGCCGTTACCGGCTTTTCCTCACAGATCATAAAGGTATGATTCAGACTGTCCCGCTCCCAGTCCAGCGGATCCTGCACGCCAGGGCCAATGTCCTCAATGACCTCAACCATCCGCATACCTAGTTTTTCTAACACCTTTTTATCCCACTCGGGGCGTTTTTCTTTCGAAAGTGGAAGCGCATAAGCGGTCTGCTCCAGTTCCAGCACCCGTGCCTTTGACATATTTCCTGCATAATTGTGAACCGGGTATTTTGCGCGGAAGGCCGCCTCCGCAGCTTTCTTCCGGGCGCGAAGTTCCTCATCATAAAGATACAAATACCAATTGGCATCAAAATATATCATGCGTCCGCCCGGCGCAAGGACTCTCTCCCATTCCTCCAGGGCCTGCTCCGGATACTCCAGATTCCAGATGACGTTTCGGCTGACGATCAGGTCAAAGCTTCCATCTTTAAACGGAAGAAACTCGCCCCGGTGAAGAACAAAATCCACCCTTGCCCCATAACTTTCCGCATTGCTTTTCGCGTACTGCAGCATCTCCTCCGTCACATCGACTGCAGTTACCTCATGCCCGGCCAACGCCAGATTGATGGCAAAAAATCCCGGACCGGTGCCAATATCCAACACCCGCAGCACTTCTTTCTGCGGCGCGTGGGAGAGAATCAGCTTTCTCCATGCCTCCCTGCGCCAGTCATTCATCTCTGCAATGTTCTGCGCACTGTAACTCTTTGCCCGGTCCGTCCAGTAAGACGTAAGGGCATCCAATATCGTATCCTGATTATTATGTTCCTGCACCTCTCAAGTTCTCCCGTTTCCGCGGCAGTTTTCTTTCTGTTCAGCTGTTTAACTGTTCACCAGCTTCCCATCCACATTGCTGCCACTTTTTGTTTCTGTGCTGCTACGCACACAGCCTTGTTTTATATCAGATACTTTTGCGCACCTCTACCAGAGACAGGCCCTGCTCTCTGGCAATCCGCGCCAGATCCTCATACTCATATTTCTCCCTGGTCACTCCGTAACCGGATGAAAGCTTTTTCTGCACATCTCCATAAGGAGTCTGAACCGTCTCAAAGCTGCGCTTTAAGGTATAACGGCTGCAGCGGTGCTCTCTCACACCAATGGTGGTTGTGTTCCGGAAAATCACCCGTACCAGTGTTTCCTTCGCATCCTCATGGCAAAGAACACACAGGATCGTGCCCGGTCTTGATTTCTTCATGCCCGCCGCAACGGTGTAAACCTCCAGCGCACCGGCTGCCAGAATTGCTTCCATGGCAAACCCAAGCTCCTCTGCCGTCATATCATCCACGTTGCACTCTAACTGCAGTACACTGTCTCCGGCATCCTCCGTCTCACCTAGCATTGCACGGATGCAGTTGGCCTGCTCAAAATCCTTCTTGCCCATACCATAACCGATTGCCGCGGTCCGCATCACCGGCATATCACCAAAACGGGTGGCAAAATGCTTTAACAGCGCTGCGCCGGTCGGGGTGCAGAGCTCGCCCTTCACTGCGCCGCCGTACATCGGCACACCATTTAAAATGTAAGCAGTGGCCGGAGCCGGAACCGGTAGAATGCCGTGAGCGCAGTGCACATGACCGCTTCCCACATGAACCGGAGAAACGATCACCTGATCCGGCGCAATCTTGTGCATCAGCAGGCAGACTGCCGTGATATCCGCAATGGCATCCATGGTTCCCACCTCGTGGAAATGGATCTCCGTAACCGGAACGCCGTGGGCATGGCTCTCCGCCTCCGCAATCAGGCCGTAAACTGCCATCACATCCTGCTTCACCTGCTCCGGAATGTTCAGGTGACCGCAGACGATATGCTCAATATCATGGAGACTGCTGTGGTGATGATGCGTGTGACCAGCATCACCGTGTTCGTGGGTGTGTTCATGGGTATGCTCGTGGGCGTGCTCGTGGTGGTGCTCATGGGTGTGCTCATGATCTTCATGCTCATGGAGATGATCGTGATGCTCATGGCACGCGCTTTCATGACTGTGCTCGTGCTCATGTGGATGATCGTGATGCTCATGATGGTGATGGAACATCTCCTCGGATTCTTCCTCCCCATGCACCCTCACGGTCATATGAGTTCCGCCGATGCCGCACTTGCTCATGGCCTCTTTGCTGAACTGCACACCGGGAATCCCCAGGCCGTTCAGTTCTGCCACAACCGCATCTGGGTCTGGCATCAGTTCCAGTAAAGCCGCAGTCAGCATATCGCCTGCAGCGCCCATTCCACATTCCAGATATAATGTCTTCATATTACAATCCCCTCTCCGTAACCGTTCTTCTGTACTTTTTAGTCACGCTTTCTCAGTTTTTCACTTCTTACTTTCTGCGCCTGTCATATGATTGATCATGCTTGCCAGATATCCGGCTCCGAATCCATTATCAATATTCACCACCGAAACTCCGCTGGCACAGGAGTTCAGCATGGATAACAGTGCGGATACGCCTCCAAAGGATGCCCCATATCCGATGCTTGTCGGCACCGCGATCACCGGACAGTCTGCCAGGCCTCCAATGACACTGGCCAGCGCGCCCTCCATTCCGGCAATGGCAATAATGACGGACGCACTCATGATCTCATCCATGTGGGCCAGCAGTCGGTGAAGTCCGGCCACTCCCACATCATACAGGCGCACCACCTCATTGCCGTGGGCTTCGGCCGTCAGGGCCGCTTCTTCTGCCACCGGAATGTCAGAAGTTCCGGCGGTTGCCACCACGATCTTTCCCAGTCCGTCTGCTGCCGGAAACTGGCCAATGGTACCAATCTTCGCGTCTTTGCGGTAATCCATCTGCGGGTAAGTTTTCTGAATCACATCTGCCTTCTCCGCAGACAGGCGGGTAATCAAAATGGTCTTTACCTCATGTTCCAGCATCGCTCCGATGATCCCCGTCATCTGCTCCGGTGTCTTTCCGGCACCGTAGATCACCTCAGCTGCGCCCTGGCGAATTCCCCGGTGCAGGTCTACCTTTGCGTAACCAATATCCTCAAAAGGTTCTTTTTTGATGGCAAGCAGCGCGTCATCTACCGAAAGTTCGCCGCTTTTTACTGCCTCAAGAGTCTTTCTGATCTCGCTGTTCATCCGCGCACCTCCAGATCCAGAAGCACAGCCGGATAGCTCTTCTTTAACTCATCCAGAATTTCTTCTCGCTTCTCCATAAGCAGCGGAAGCTGGTTTTCCGGCAATTGCAGGCGGGCCGCGCCGTTCGGCATCATGCGGACACGGAAATCACTGAAGCCAAGGGAGAACAGAAAATCCTCTGCCTTTTCCGTCTTCTGAAGCTTCTCTGCCGTGATCTCACAGCCGGTCGGAATACGAGTTGCCAGACACGCGTAAGACGGCTTATCCCAGGTAAAGAGGCCTCCCTCTTTGGAGAGTCTGCGGATCTCAGATTTTACGAGGCCGCACTCTCTCAGCGGAGATTTTACCTGCAGCTCCTGTAGCGCTTTCATACCCGGTCGGTCTCCCGCATCATCAGAGGCATTGGTTCCGTCTAACAATACGGTATAACCATCCTCCGCAGCGGCCTTCATGATCATATTAAAAATAACCTTCTTGCAGTAATAGCAGCGGTTGGATGGGTTGGAAACTACAACCGGATCGGAAAGCACATCCGCGCGAAGCACCCGCACCGGTGCTTTTAGCTGCTCTGCCAGGCGCATGGCATCATCCATCTCAAACTGCGGCTGGAACAGCGCCTTTACATAATATGCCTTCACATCCGCGCCGTATTTCATCGCTGCATAAAGCAAATAAGAAGAATCCACGCCGCCGGAAAAAGCCAGCGCTACCTTCGGGTTTTCTTTGAAAAATTCCTGTAAGTTCATAAGTTAAGCCCTCTCTTTCTCAAAGTAATTGTCCCAGGTGCGGCAAACAGCACCGTAAAGACAGAAAAAAGGCATGCGGCCCCTCCTGGAAGGGCCGTATGCCTTCATGTGCATACATTATTCTAAATAAAATACTGACACACCACCTGTAATATTCAGGTGTTCATCTCATAATCACTTGCTGCTAATTAATTCATAAGCAGAAGCTTCGTGCTTCTGCCAGACAGCTTCGTGCTGTCAAAATCTATGAAGAATTATAGCATATTCTTTCTTTTATGGCAAGCGGTGCCTATCCAATCAGCTTTCCTACTTCTGTCACCACGCCTTCAATCAGCTTCGCCATACTCAGATCCGTCACGCCCACAATGTAATTATCACAGTGGTTCACCGGAACCAGAATACGCTTAGCCGGACTCTGGCCCACGGCCACCGCCATGGCTGCCGTGATCTCGCCAAGGAGGGCATCTGCAATCACAATTCCAACTGGTCCAATGATCACATCAGCCTTGCGGCTGCACACAATAACCGGATTCTCTCCGGTAGCCGCCACATCCGCCCCGGCCTTTAACATGGCCGAAGTGGCCAGACTGTTGGTTCCCACCGCGGTGATGTACTGCTCCGGGTACCGCTTCTTTAAAGCGCTGACAATCTGCTTTCCAATGCCGCCGCCCTGCGCATCAATTACAAGTATATTCATAATGTTGCTGTTTCCTCTTTTCTGAAGGTTTCGTCCAGTTTACTCATTTATATCCTTTTACATCTTTTTACAACTTTACTCTCGCACTTTTAACGCTTTCTCCAATTCCTCCACCACGATCTTCATCGCCTTGATCCGAGCATATTTCTTATCTACAGATTCCAGGATATGCCACGGCGCATAGGTCGTACTGGTTTTGGCGATCATCTCATTCACAGCCTGCTCGTACTGATCCCACTTATCGCGGTTTCTCCAGTCTTCCTCCGTGATCTTCCACTGCTTCTCCGGGGTATTCTGGCGTTCGGTGAAACGCTCTAACTGGGTATCCTTATCAATCTGTACCCAGAACTTGATGATGACAGCGCCCCAGTCATGAAGTTCTTTCTCAAATTCATTAATCTCATGGTAGGCGCGTTTCCAGTCATTTTCACTGCAGAAGCCCTCCAGCCGTTCTACCATCACACGGCCGTACCAAGTCCGGTCAAAAATGGCAATGTGACCGGTTTTCGGCAGTCTTGTCCAGAAACGCCACAGATAATGCCGCGCCTTCTCATGGGGTTCTGGGCTTGCAATCGGGTGCACTTCGTATCCTCGGGAATCCAGTGCGCTGGTGATGCGTTTGATATTTCCGCCCTTGCCGGCCGCATCCCAGCCCTCATAGGCAATAACCACCGGAACCTTCTTACGGTACAGGCGGTTGTGCAGCTCACCCAGGCGCTGACGCAGCTGCTTTAATTCCTTTTTATAATCCTCATCCGAAATGGTCTTATCCAGCGGGACCTCGGAAAGCAGTGGCATCCGCTCCAGCGGGAATACATTCTGCAGAAGCGGCACAGCCATCTGGCTGTTACTAAGGGCAATGTCAATTCCCTGTGTCAGAATCTCCATAATCTGCAGTTCTCTCCACTTTCTGGACTTTGCATCAATGATATACCAGGGTGCTGACGGCTGATTCGTCTGCTTTAAATAATCCGAAAATATTTCCTGGCACTTCTCATAATGCTCATTCTGCCATAAGTCATAACTGCCAACCCGCCATGCCGTATCCTTCTCATCGGTCAGACGGCTGATCCGCTTTTCCTGCTCTTTCTTTGAAATATTTAAAAACAGCTTTACTACCAGATAACCATTGTCCGTAAGCTGACGTTCAAACCGCTGCACGCTCTCAATCCGTTTCGCGTACTCCTTTTCCGAAAGTTTCCCCTGCAGATACCCGCCTGTCAGCTCGTTCATCCAGCCGGAATCAAGAAATACAAACTTTCCCGCCTCTGGAATCTTTGCAAAATGGCGGTACAGGAACGGTTTTCTTGCATCCTCCTCCGTCTTCTTCTCCATGTCAAATACCTTGAAGAAACGAGGGTCAATATTCTGGATGATGCGTCCAATGCTGGAGCCCTTGCCGGAGGTTCCCCAGCCTTCCACCAGCACCAGTACCGGCACCTTTTTCTCTTTCATCTGAAGCTGCTGCACCGCCATTTTCTCCCTGGCTGCTTCCAATCTGTTTTTGAGTTCCTCTTCTTCCGGCATCTCGGCCGCTATCCATTCTCTCAGCATAAAAAACCTCCTTTATCTGGCAGTTCACTTTTTTGCTTTCTCTTATTATAAAAAGAAAAAGGACGAAACATCAAGTGTATTGTCCTATCTTTTATTGAATTGCAGTATCAGACAGGCTATGCAAAACCTGTCCAATATCTGCATCCATGCAGATAGACTGCTTTTTGATCTCCTGCGGGCAAACCGCTTGCCCTTGGTTGATACAGGCGTAGATTGCGTTTGGATTCTTCGCCGTCATCTGCCAGAAGGGGTATTTGATGATGACCGGGGTGTTATAGCCAATGCCCAATTCAAGAAATAGAATTTTTTGTCCTGCGCGGGTTCGGAGGAAATTCTCATACCGCTCCGCTGCTGCGTGCCAGCCTTCATCCTCTACAAAGGTATCATCACAGCGGAGATTCATGGTCAAAGGCTTGCCGCAGTGAGGACAGGACGGAAGAAGCTCGGTCGGGACTTTCATATTTTCCTGCCGCTTGACCATTTCGCGGATCACAGCTTCGTTATCAAAGGTTTCCTGACAGCAAGGCTCACTGCACTGGAACAGGCCGTAATCGCCCTGCGTGTAAAAAAGCCGCTTTTTGTCAAAGCCAGCCTTCTGAAAGCAATGGTCAACATTCGTGGTGATGATAAAATAATCTTTGTCCTGTACCAGCTTAAAAAGGTCCTCATAGACCGGCTTAGGCGCATCCTGATAGCGGTTGATGTAGATATACCGGCTCCAATACGCCCAATACTCCTCCAGCATGTCAAAGGGATAAAAGCCGCCGGAGTACATATCCCGAAAGCCATATTTCCGGGCAAAATCAGAAAAGTATGTTTCAAACCGTTCGCCGGTGTATATAAAGCCCGCTGCCGTAGACAGTCCAGAACCGGCACCGATTACCACGGCGTCACTGTCCTGTAAAGCAGCTTTCAGCCGTTCCATCGGCTCAGAGCAGCTTTTCGTAGATGGCTTTGTCCAAATCCTTGAAAACATTGAAGATCACCTTCTTTACACTGGTTTGTTTTTTGAGAAATTCTTTGACGGTCTCTATGGCGATCTCTGCCGCCAGCTCGTTTGGAAAATGAAACTCACCCGTGGAAATACAGCAGAACGCCACGCTTTCCAGATTGTTTTCCGCTGCCAGTTCCAGGCAGGAGCGGTAGCAAGAGGCGAGCAATTCCTCATCCGCTTTGGTCACGCGCCCGTTGATGATCGGGCCGACGGTGTGCAGCACATAGCGGCAGGGCAGATTGAACGCCGGGGTGATCTTTGCCTGACCGGTGGGCTCGGGATAACCTTGCTGCCTCATCAGCTCCGCACAAGCAAGGCGCAGCTCCACGCCCGCAAAGGTGTGAATGGCGTTGTCGATGCAACGGTGGTTCGGAATATAGCAGCCGGTCATGCCGCTGTTGGCAGCGTTGACGATAGCATCACACCGAAGCGTTGTAATGTCACCCTGCCAGAGATACAGTCTCGGCTGAACAGGCGTCAGGTCGTCAATATCGGTAATGCCCTTTGCTGCGGTTTCAGCTTGCAGATATTCGTCCTGTGTTTTCAGAAACTCAGCATCCATACGCCGGGGCGCACGAATATTCATCAGTCCCCGCAAAAGCTGGCGCTGGCTCTCCGACTCTGCCTGGATACTCAAATCCCGATATTCCGGGCGTTCTTTCAAAAGTGACTGAATGAGAAACTGTCTTTTTTCACTCTGGTTCATAGTCAAACCCTCTTTTCGATAACCTGCTTAGGGCAGGTTTCCGCACACCGTCCGCAGTGGAGACAGTGGTGCTGGTCAATCACCACAGGCTTCTTTGTAATGTCGATGCACTTCTGCGGACAGACCGAATAGCACAGCTTGCAGCCGATGCAGCCTTCGCCTACATAGTAACCCGGTGCTTCCTGTGCTTCTTTTCCAATGGTGCAGCTGTCCCGGACGATGTGTGCCGGGTCGCTGATATCAAAATACTCGCCGTCCGCTTCGTACAGGCAAAACACCTCTAACGCACTGCGGGTATCACCGGGATAGATGGACTGCATATAGGTGTTTTTCTCAAAAATCTCATCCACGAGGGATTTCAAATATGGAACATCTGCTTTCATTTTACTTATCCTTCTGATTTCGAGCCAGATACAGCCCGACTTCCCGTCCCAGTGTCTGTGCGATACTGATGCTCTGCCCCGGCATGGATGTGGTATATTGTACACCAAACCGTCTTCCGATGCAATTTCCCGTGGCATATAGGCCCGAAATCGGTTCAAAGTCCCGGTTTAATACCTGCTGGTTTTCGTTGATCTCCAGCCCGCTGACAGTTACGAGAATTTTCAGCGATTGCCCACCGGGTCTATGACTGTCTTTGATCGTGCCGCTTGCATAGAAGGGCGCCTTTTCGACAGGGTTCATCAACCGGGAATCTTTCCCAAAATCATCGTCATGCTTTTGGCAGCACAATTCATTATATCGTTTGATCTCTCCTAAAAATGTTCTGCGTTGCGAAACTGCGGCTCAGGTACGGCAATGATCCCTCGTAGTGTATTTCCGGCACGCTTATAAATCAGATAGGTGATAAATGATGTCACGCCGTGCTTGAAAAGGTTAAAAGGAAACACTGAAAACAGCATCAAAGACGGAAGGTCGGTAATCATGGGGTTGACTGCGGTGCCCATGCTGATGATGGCATCCATCGGCATCCCGTATAATTTGGAATACAGCGGAAACGCAATATAGGCATTGATAAAGATGAATGCTGCACTGACCAGAACCGTGGATACCGTCATGGCGATAATCGCTCCCTGCCTGGTATGTTTCCAGCGATAGAGCAGAGATGCAGGAAGGATAAAGCAGATGCTTCCCATCACATTCATCAGTTCTCCGACATACCCGGTATCCGACCCCTGCATAAGAACTTTCAGCAGTATCTTGACAGTTACTACGCTGCAACCGCTGAGCGGTCCCAGAAAGAACCCGGCAAACAGTGCCGGCAATTCAGAAATATCGAATTTCAAAAATCCCGGCGCAAACGGCAGCGACAGATTCAGCAGCATCAATACCGCTGAAACAGCTCCCATCATTCCAATAAACACCGTCTTTTTTACAGATGTCTGTTTCATCATTTTCATTCCCTTTCTGGGATAGTGTAATGCCCGATGGTTGTGATAGACCATCGGGCATTGTTCTATCCTCTTTCATCCGGACTATACCGTCGGTTACGGAATCTCACCGTA